>Ga0224723_1000356_pt1 | contig 32342 bp, 29 predicted proteins | sample Balambano_FR2_Me_FD_161647 | JGI IMG/M metagenome (GOLD analysis project Ga0224723, IMG submission 161647) | Freshwater sediment microbial communities from Lake Towuti, South Sulawesi, Indonesia - Balambano_FR2_MetaG | ecosystem: Environmental > Aquatic > Freshwater > Lake > Sediment | place... | reverse complement strand
TAATTGTATGTATTAATTACATCTACGTATTTGCCACCCCTGATACAATTCAAACAGATTAAATCCGAGTTTTTGCTTACCTAACCGTCATTTCACTACTCTGCCCACAACGACGATCGCCCTCATCTTACGCTCAACCAACGGTTCAAGGTTCTCTCTGCCGATGCTCAGTTCCATCACGATCGCTCTCGCTTGTCAGCCATTCGGTAGCCAGTATCAAGAGCAGCCGCTTAATTCAGACAATCCGCTGTCTAAACGTCTTACAACCTTCCTCGCCGCTTTTGCTCCCGTTCGATCGCCTCAAACAACGCCTGAAAATTTCCTTCCCCAAATCCCTCAACCTGACGATATTGATGACCCAACCAATAGCCCTGCCTTTCGATCAATTCAAAGAAAAACGTGGGTTGAGCAAACAGGGGTTGGGTAAATGCTTGTAGCAGCAGTGCCTCTGGAGTCTCGAACTGCCAATCAATGAGAATTTTTTGGGCAGCGATCGCCCATAATCGCTCCTCAGATACCTGAAAGCCAATTCGTTGTTGTAAGCGCTCGTAATACTCAAACGGAACGGGCAAAAAAGCTAATCCTCGTTTTCGTAAGCAGGCGATCGTCCTAACAATATCAACTGTCTGTAGCGCGATGTGTTGAACGCCTGAGCCGCGATTCGCTTCTAAAAATTCTTGAATCTGAGACTGAGGCGAATCGGGTTCATTGATAGGCAACTGGGCAGTGCCAGCAGGATGAATGAGAACTTGACTTAATAATCCAGATCGTTCGGTTTGGATGGCGAATTGTTGCTGACGTTGAAAGCCTAAAACAGTTTCGTACCAGGCGATCGCTCGTGACAAATCCCCCTGAGCCACGTTTAACACCGCGTGATCTATGCCTTTGAAGTAGATTGCAGAAGGGGTTCCCAGTGTTTCAGCAAAACCTTTTGGTCGCGTTGCAGTGGACTTCAATCCAGGTAGTAGAGGCACCGCACCAACTCGTTCGACTAAAGTATGATGCAAGTCTCCCCAGCCAGAGACGATCGCCCACTTCAAATACCCGTCTGGGCGTTCTTCCACCTGCATTGATTGCAACACCTGCCCCTGACTGCTCCTCACCCGCTCCAGCACTGCTTCTAGGGCAGTGACTCGCAAAGCAACATCGGCCACACCGGGGGGATGGTGTTGCAAGTATTGAGCAATGGCACTCGTTGAGGTGCGAGGAGCAGAGAGAACAAAAGAGACTGCACCATTACTGATGATTTCCGTGTGGGTTTCAGGATCTACCTGAGCAGCGATGGAGCGAAACCCCATCGTTTTGACAAACCACTCGCGCCAAGCGATCGCATCTTCTACATAAAACCGAATGTGATCAATGTCCATATCGTTCGATAGCGTGCTCTAGTCCAAAGAACTCCACAACCTCCACATATTGGACTATAAGGGAATCGCAGCACTTTGCCTTGAACCTGTATTTCAGACAACGTGCTGAAATCAACAAATTCATCCTTTAGGCATAGAGATAGGGTGAGTCTCCAATCAGGAGGTGGGGGTGTGGCACACCCCCACCTCCTCAGGAAGTAGGAAAGAAAGTTGCGTTTTCTTAGAAGTTCGATAATCGCCTGTCAAATCACATCGAGTTAACGTGAGTTCGATAATCGCCGTTTGAGGGGTGTGGCGCGTCGCGCCACACCCCTCAAACAAGGTTTTTCGTTGGGGCGGGCGCAGCCCGCCCCAACGAAAAACCGCCCGTCAAATCACATAGAGTGAGGTAACGGTAAGCTAACGATGAGTAAAGGGATGTTTGTAGTTGCGATCGTTTCATCCCTGGCAAAGGAGATGTATCATCACGCCAGCTAAGGATCTATATTACGATGCGGTCAAATCAGCTTTGACAAAAGACGGTTAGACAATTACTGCCGATCCTTATCGCATCCAGTACAAGGATTTAGATTTATAGGCGGATCTCGCTGCTGAACGTCTGATTAGCGATCGACGACATCATCTTTCACCATCCAGATAAGCATCCATTAACCGAATTTGCTGCACTATGATTAATCCATTCAGATCGGAGGACGCTATGTACGCTGTTATTTCTCGCGAAAAGATCCATCTCCCTCCCGGTAGTGTGATGCGAATGCCCGGAACCTGGCAAGACTACTGCATCCTGCGCGATAGTCGCGGCGATGGTTCCATTCCTCGAATTAAGTATCGTAACGGTGAGATTTTGCTTATGAGTCCCCTACCCCGTCATGGACGAGAAGCCAACATTTTGGCAGATATTGTGAAAGCTTTACTCGATAGTGAAAACCGCAACTATGAGGCCTTTACTCCGATCACGATGGATATTCCTGAATCTGGAGGCATTGAGCCAGACTATTGCTTTTACATTGACAATTGGCAGGCGGCCGTTGGCAAAGACCGCATTGATTGGCAAGTCGATCTCCCTCCTGATCTGGTGATTGAAATTGATGTCACGACTTACACAGCGGCAGCAGATTATGCCCCCTATCATGTGCCAGAGGTGTGGCTATTTAAAAAAAGTGGCTTAAAGATTTATCATCTTCAGGGAGATGTCTATCAGCAACAACCCATGAGGCGCTATTTCCCCGCAGTGGATCTGCCAACGCTGATTGCCCAAGTCTTGCAGGTTGCCTCTGCCCAGGGAACTGGAGTGGCTCTGCGGCAACTGCGCCAAAAGTTGATGACTCCTACAGATTGATCAGCATTCCTGAATCAAAACATGAATTGTCATTCTGAGCGGAACATAGTGGAGCATTCGCGAAGCGAATCCTCTGGACTCAGAATCTCAACAGAGTTGCTTCATTTCAATTTATCAAGGATCTTAAGCAAGCTAAGCTTAAAGTATCTATTGAAACTGGAAAAGACGCTGCTTAACATAACATTGCTACAGATTGCATTCATCGGGAGCAGTTGGACATGGCGATTCAAACCCTCCAATGGCAAAAGCAACAACAAACTTTAGAAGTCCTTGCTTCTTTGAGCTATCGAACGGGGGAATTGAATACCTATCTGCAAGCAGTGGCAAAGGGAGTCAGTCAATTGATTGGATTGGATCTAACCGTGGTTACTCTGTGTCACGGCGATTCAGAAAAAATTCTGGCTAGCAGCGTCGATTTGGGCGAAGCAGCTAATGAAGTTTACTCGTTGCATGGCACGCTTACGGCTAGAGTGATGGCGGGGGGCTGTCGGTTAGTAGTAGAAGACACGCATATCAGTCCTGAACTGGAAACTGCCGCAGAAGGATATGGAGCTTATTTGGGGGTGCCAATGATTACCCCCACAGGCAAGGTGATTGGCACAATTTGTTCCTTTCAAAATCAACCCAGACAGTTTAATGCTGAAGAGATTCAGGTGGCTGAAATTTTCGCGGAACGAGCTGCAACTGCGATCGACAACTATCGGCTTTACCAACAGCAACAGCAATTTAATCTGCAACTCCAGGCCGAGATCCGGGAACGCCAAGCGATGGAACTGGCTCTCCGGGAAAGTGAAGAGAGATTTCGTACATTAGTAGAGAATGCTGCTGATGCGTTTCTTCTGATTGATACGGCTGGTCGAATTAGAGATGTCAATCAGCAAGCCTGTGAAAGTTTGGGATACGATCGCCCCGAATTGCTCAGCCTATCGGTATCTGATATTGAGACACAGTTGACTTTAGAGGAAATTGCAGCGATTCGACAGCAAGTTTCTAAAACTTGCACGTTTAGCATCGAAAGCACCCATCGTCGCAAAAATGGTTCAACGTTTCCAGTTGAGCTAAGAATTCGTCTGTTTGAAGCAAGCGGTGAAAAATTGGGGCTGGCTCTGGTCCGTGATATCAGTGAACGTAAACAAGCAGAAGCCGCCCTGGTTGCCAGTGAAGAGCAACTCCGGCAGTTGGCCGAAAATATGCGGCAAATTTTTTGGATGTACTCTATAGATGGAACTCCAATCTACATCAGTCCAGCGTTTGAGCAAATTTGGGGACAATCTTGCGATCGCTGGTACACCTATCCCAACATTTGGTTAGCCTCGGTGCATCCAGACGACAGCGATCGCGTGCGAACTGCATTTCAAACCTTCCGAGCGCAGCCTGAGTGTTCCTTCAGCGAAGAATACCGCATTGTTCAACCCAATGGGAAGATTCGGGTGATCCAGGATCAGGCATTTCCGATTCGAGATCAGCAGGGCCAAATTTATCGGATCGCTGGCATTGCGGAAGATGTCACCGAACGGCGGCAACAGCAACAGGAGATGTTGCAGGCCACTGAGCGCTTGGCCGAGATTGGTGAGTTAGCTGCCATGATTGTGCATGAAATTCGCAATCCACTGACCACCGTGATGCTGGGGTTAAATGCGTTCCAACGGCTGAACCTACCAGAAATCGCTAGAGAACGCTTAAGTTTGGCGATGGATGAGGCAGAACGGCTGCGATCGCTGCTCAATGAAATCTTGCTCTATGCCAAACCCCAATCGCTCCGCCAGACAGAACTAGAACTGAATCACCTGATCAACGACCTGCTAAACTCTATTCGTACCCTGCCAATCGCGCTGGGAAGACGCATTGAATTCACTCCCGCTCCCCATCCCATTTGGCTATTCGGTGATCAAGATAAGCTGAAACAAGTCTTCATTAACTTAGTTACAAATGCCTGTGAAGCCGTTCAAGAAGGCGAACAAATCACCTGGGAAGTGATTCCACAACAACAACAGGTGTCTATTCTGGTCAAAAATCCGGGAGAACCGATTCCCCCTGATCTTATCTCCAAACTGACCAAGCCCTTCTTTACCACAAAAGCTTCAGGGACGGGTTTGGGTCTAGCGATTGTCAAACGCATTGTAGAAGTCCATCAAGGGTCACTGACGATTGCATCCTCGGCATCGACTGGCACTATTGTCACCGTTCAGTTGCCAATGTCCTCTGGTATTGTGAATGAATAGGCTTGCTCAAAAATTGTTTTGGAGGAGCAACTTGGCCGCGTCCATAAACAATTTCCCACCTCCAGGAATTTATTGCTAATATTTCCGATGCAGTCTAACTATGTTGTCCTAAGAGAGGCTTGAATATCTATGCATCCCACGCTCCAAACCATTTTTGCCCAGAGAAGAGCGCTCAAGATTATCAGCGGTTTAACAAACTATGATACCGATCGCGTTGCATCTGTTGTCAAAGCCGCTGATCTCGGTGGTGCAACGTTTGTAGATATCGCAGCCTGTTCCCATCTGGTCAAACTAGCCCGACAGTTGACTCATCTTCCCATTTGTGTCTCTTCCGTGGAGCCAACTCAGTTTGTCGCAGCCGTTGCAGCAGGAGCCGATTTGATCGAAATTGGCAATTTTGATGCATTCTATGCCCAGGGTCGTCATTTTGCTGCCGATGAAGTATTGGCATTGACTCGACAAACGCGATCGCTTCTACCCCATACGCCGCTGTCGGTTACAGTGCCTCACATGTTACCGCTTGACCAACAGGTGCAGTTGGCTGAAGACCTGGTGCAGTCTGGAGCCGATATCATCCAAACAGAAGGCGGCACCAGCAGCAGCCCCATTCACCCTGGAACTTTAGGATTGATTGAAAAAGCTGCTCCTACCCTGGCCGCTGCCTACGAAATTGCCCGAGCGGTCTCTGTACCAGTATTGTGTGCTTCTGGATTGTCCAATGTGACAGCACCGATGGCGATCGCCGCTGGAGCAAGCGGGGTTGGGGTCGGCTCAGCAGTTCACCAACTCAATAGCGAAGTGGCAATGGTGGCGGTCGTTCGGAGTCTGGTAGAATCTCTGAACTCGCTTGCTCAACTCCAATTAAGCCTGTAAACTCATTCGCGGCTTTACTGTGAATGATCGGGAGTCAGGTGAGAAATGGGGTGAGAGCAAAGTGAAGTAGTAATAGCGTCGTTCCTATCTCCCATTTCCCACTCCCTTTGACAAGGCGAGAGACACAATAGGTTCCTTCTCAAATTTATCTTCCACTCGGCTGTAGCTGATCCGGTCAGCTTGGCGATAAGGTGACAGTATGTATGATGACGACCTGAGCATACTTGATGCTGATGCCGACTTAGAAAGTCCGCTGGATCAAATTGCGCCTGTAGAAGAGGATACAGATACCCACAAGCCTGATCCTGAAATCATGCTGATGCTGCTGGAATCCCCAGACAGCCAGAAGAGAATGTTGGCTGCACGCGCCTTTTGTGATTTGGAAGAGTCTAGGGCAATTCCTCATTTGATCCACCTGTTAGCAGATCCTTGTCCCTTGATTCGGGTAAGTGCTGCCTACGCTTTGGGACGCAACTCCAGCCCTGATGCGGTCGAACCGCTAATTGCCCAGTTTCACCGAGATTGGAATGGCTACGTCCGCAAAGGGATTGTGTGGGCTTTGGGAAACTGTCGCGATCGCCGCTCAGTGGAACCCCTGATTATTGCTTTGAGAACTGACATTCAGGCTGTCAGGTTATGGGCAGCAAGTGCTTTAGCACAAATGGCTCAGGTAGGATACGAAGTCATCATTGCCACCCTTCCCCCACTGATTGAAGCGCTGAGGCGTGATCCTGTCGCGGCAGTCCGGAGTAATTGTGCCTGGACAATTGGACAACTCTGTCGGGAACTGCCGTCTAATGTCATCTATGCAACGGCGATCGACGCGCTGACTGAATCCTTTGCCGAAGATGAAGATATGGGGGTGCGAGAAGATGCTAAAGCCGCTGTGCTCAAAGTAGGGGACACACATGGGTTGCGGGTGATTGAAGAAATTGAACAGGCAGATTTAATTGAATAACCCGCCTTCAATTCCTGGGTTTAACTACAGCAATCCTAAATGATTTATGAGAACGTGAGAAAGAAATTTTTGAGGGGTCTGTGACCCCTCAAAAATTTCTTGACAGACTACTAGTGTAAAGAAGAACCAGCAATTATTGAATATCGTTGCACTTTCCCTGTTGTTGGCAACAAACTCGTCATACTATAAGCGGATTGCAAAAGTTATACCGATTCAAATTGCGATCGCCCCAGATCATCCCACTTCTCGACTCCTCCCGCCAAAACAGCGCCCCAGATTACCTGCGGTCTGCGGCTCCTCCCCTTGCCAAGGGGAGGTTGGGACGGATGTTATCTGTTGGATTTACCAAGCAAATTGGTATCAGTTGCGGCAAATACTGTTTGAGGGAGTAACATGACCAAAAAAGCCGATGCTATGGAAAGTCGGGTCACTTTACCTGATGTCAGTTGGCAACAGTTTGAAAAATTGCTTGTAGAGATGGGTCAAAATCGCGAAGTTCGCATGACCTATCATCGGGGGCAGTTAGAGTTGATGACCCCTCAAGATGAGCATGTGCGCTATCACAGGCTCGTAGAATCAGCAATTTTGCTACTAGCAGACGAAGCTGGACTGGAAATTGAGGCGATCGCCCCTATCCTCCTTAAGCACAGCGACTTGCAATTAGGAGCAGAAGCCGATGCGGGCTACTATCTACACTATCGCCACCGGGTGAACGGTAAAACTGAACTCGACCTGACGCACGACCCTGTTCCAGATCTGTTGGTTGAAGTCACTATGACCGCGAGTTCCCTCAACAAACTCTCGATTTACGCTGGCTTAGGAGTTCCAGAATTATGGCGATATATCGTTCAAGATGCTAGCGACCCCCAGAGTAGTGAACTCTTGATGTATCAGTTGCAGGGCGATCGCTATTGCCAATCCACATATAGCACTCTATTTCCTTTTTTGCCTGCCACCACTGTGTTGACCTTCATTCAACACAGCGATAGTTTTGGTCTGGTGCGAGCCATTGAAATCTTAAGACAATGGTTTCGAGAACAACAGTAAATCAACGTCAGTTTGACAACGGGTTTTCGTTGGGAGCGCTGAAACGGCGATTATCGAACTTACGTTAAATCAAGAACTGTTTGAAAGTGTGTGCAAGCACCATTGAGTTGGGGCACAAGGCTATCAAATAGCAAAAAACCAGGTAGAATCCTTTGATTCTCCCGGTTTGTTACAGCATTAAGGCATCTCAATCGTTAACTAAAGAAAAGAGTGAATAGCAAATGCGATCGCCATCCACCCTCAGACCTTAGTAAGTTTCAACGTGCCAGCGTTCCTTAATGGATTTTTGATAAGACTTCCACTCCATGCCCTCCTTGGCGGCAGCAGCAGTCATCGCCTCATCAATCCCATCTTCCATGCCCTTCAAACCACAAATATAGGTGTGAGTTTTCTCGCTCTTCACCAAGTTCCACAACTCATCTGCATGTTCAGCGACCCGGTGCTGGATATACATCCTGCCGCCTTCTAGGTTTTTCTGTTCCCGGCTGATGGCATAGGTGATGCGGAAGTTATCAGGATACCTTGCCTGTAGCTCTTCCAATTCTTCTTTGTAGAGGATGTTTGGAGTCGTCGGGATACCAAAGATGAGCCAAGCAAATCCTTTAAACTGATAGCCTGTATTGATTTGCTTTTCAGCATCCTTAAACATCCGCCAGAGATAGGCCCGGAAGGGAGCAATCCCTGTACCTGTGGCCATCATAATAATGTTGGCTTCTGGATCTTCAGGCAACAGCATTTCTTTACCTACAGGCCCAGTGATCTTGACATCTGCTCCAGGCTCTAGATGGCACAGGAAGGTAGAGCAGACACCGTAGACGGTTTCACCCGTCTCAGGGTGCTTATACTCAAGCTGACGAACGCAGAGAGAGACTGTTTTGTCATCTAAACGATCGCCATGTCGAGTGGACGCGATCGAATAGAGTCTGAGTTTGTGAGGTTTGCCGTTTTTGTCGGTGCCCTCAGGGATGATGCCAATACTTTGACCTTCCAGGTAACGCAAATCTCCACCAGAAAGGTCAAAGGTAATGTGCTGTACGATGCCAATTCCATCTTCCCGCACCAACTTTTCGTTGGAAACACACTTTCCGACGAAAGGAGCATTGGGACGATAGAGATTGACTGGAATATCAATTTTTGCTTTGGCTTGAGTCATGGGCTTACTTTGTTCTGCTGGTTGATTTTGCGACACTTCAGCTTTAGCCGAGACTGCGCCATTTGCTACGCTATTGCCGTTGACAGGTTGGATATTGAGAATCCTCCCTCCCAAGCGATTAATTCGCTGCATCTCCTGATTCATTCGTGAATAGGGCACAGTGATAAAGACACTGCCACTGCGACGAATAGGATAGTTTGCCCTGCTTGTCTCCTGATTTTGCCGTAGACCCTCAACTTCGTATATGAAAAGTCTTGCTCCCAGAGAACCAGCAGCGATGCCTGCTGCGCTAGAATTATACATTGCTTAATCGCCTACTCCGTTAACCAAGTCGGAGCACGTTTTGACCCCGTGCTGTTTTCAATAAGCCAGTCAAACCATAATCAGACTAAAGCCTGATCACTTTGTGAGACCGAACCTTCAATTAGCGTAGCATTGTGCAGCAAGTCTCTATCACTAAAGACTGCGAACCGGAGTAACTTTAAAGCCACTCTTACACCACCTTAGCGACCAGTTTAGTGAAAAATTGTCAAGATCGAGTCAATTTCATTTTTTTTAAATATATGAGAAGATTCAGGCCTCAAATACCCTTAGCATATGAATAGGTGATTAGTAAGTTTTTGGCTTGGAGAATGCCTTCAAAAATCAATTCTTGTAGGCATCATTACATTCTGGTAAGATTTACTTAACTACTAAGTATTTAGACCTGCCAGGAACACTCTGGGCTTTTTTTGGACATCGTGGTCAAATGCATCGTCATTTGGGGATGACTCTGCCGTGCTATGAACTGGAGCAGGCGTTTTCCTGGGATGAGTATGCCATTTTGGGCTACATGTTTCTATTGAATTGCGATCGATTTTTGTTCAAATCCAGTTGTTCATTCTTGATTATAGAGGGCACCTATGACCAGTAAGCCGGACCGTGTAGTTCTAATTGGTGTTGCCGGAGATTCCGGTTGCGGTAAATCGACTTTTCTACGCCGCTTGGCGGATCTGTTTGGAGAAGAGTTGATGACGGTCATTTGCCTGGACGATTACCACAGTCTGGATCGGAAACAGCGCAAGCAGGTAGGAGTTACGGCTCTTAATCCCAAAGCAAATAATTTTGACCTGATGTATGAGCAAATTAAAGCTCTAAAAGCGGGCAATGTGATCGATAAACCGATCTACAACCATGAAACAGGCATGATTGACCCCCCCGAAAAAGTGTATCCGAATCGGATTGTGGTGATTGAAGGGTTGCATCCAATGTACGATGAGCGTGTGCGATCGCTCCTTGATTTCAGCGTCTATCTCGACATTGACGATGATGTCAAAATTGCCTGGAAGATTCAGCGAGATATGGCAGAGAGGGGGCATACCTATGAAGATGTGCTCGCTTCGATTAATGCCCGTCGTCCTGACTTCGAGGCCTACATTGATGTGCAAAAGCAATATGCAGATGTCGTCATCCAAATTTTGCCGACTCAACTGATTCCTAATGACAAGGAGCGCAAAATTCTGCGCGTTCGCCTGATTCAAAAGGAAGGGGTCGCTAGCTTTGAGCCAGTTTATCTGTTTGATGAAGGTTCAACCATTGATTGGATTCCCTGCGGTCGCAAGTTGACCTGCTCCTATCCCGGTATCCGAATGCACTATGGCCCAGATACCTACTTCGGCCACAATGTGTCGATGTTAGAAGTTGACGGACAATTTGAGCGTCTGGAAGAAATGATTTACATTGAGAGCCACTTGAGTAATACTTCGACTCGCTACTACGGTGAGATGACTGAATTGCTGCTCAAGCACAAGGAATACCCCGGTTCAACCAATGGTAGTGGTTTATTTCAGGTGTTAGTGGGTCTGAAAATGCGGGCAAATTATGAGCAATTGAATAATATTGACTCTAAGATGGCTGCTAAAGCAGTTAGTAACTAGAGAGTTTCACTGAACATCACACAACGCAGGCTCAACTTGCATAAGATCTGCCTGATAAATTCATCTGTGCAACGTTCGCAAAGCACATTTTGAAAGTTCGTGAGAGTTGTGAAGGGTGCGTTAGCCGCTAGTCGCAACGCACCGCTGCGAACACCAATGTGTTTGCAGGAGTTGGCTGTATCCTAATGGGTTGCTGAGCCTTAGTTGCCACGAGAGAGTTCTGAGCGTTGATCCAAACGATGGTTGCCGAACATCTGTGGCGATCGCATCAGGATTTGGCGATCGCCTGCTTAAATCATCCCTTTGTTCAGGGCATTGGTGATGGCACCCTGTCACCTGCCAAATTTGCCTACTACGTGGGGCAGGATGCTTTCTTTTTAGAAGCCTTTGCCCGAGCTTATAGTATTGCTGCTGCCAAGTCCCGTGATTGGCAGGGTTTTAGCATATTCCATGACCTAGCCACTGGGGTGTTGCAGGAACTCAAGCTCCATCAAGGCTACGCAACCCAATGGGGGATTCAACTTCAGCATATCCACCCCGGAGTTGCCACTCGTCGCTACACCGATTTTCTGTTGGCAACAGCCTGGAGTCAGCCTGTTGGCATCATCACTGTAGCCATGCTGCCTTGCATGAAACTCTACGCTTTTTTAGGGCAAAAGTTAGCCTATCCCACTCTTCCCGATCATGCCTATTCGGACTGGATTCGCACCTACAGCAGTTCAGACTTCCAACCTCTGGCGGAGCAGTTGAGCGAATTGTGCGATCGTCACACCACCCTCACTCCCTTAGCAGAATCCACTTACCGTTATGCCATGCAGTGTGAGCTTGGCTTTTTTCAGTCTGCCTGGGAAGCCAATGGGATGGAGGATGGATGAGTATTTTTTTAGAACAAGTGGTTCCCTTCGGGCGATCGCGCCGGGAATACGAGTTAATGTTCGATTTAACTGAAGCAGATCTCCAGGGCAAGATTCTGGATTGCGGTGGCGGTCCAGCCAGTTTTAATGCCGAAGTCACGGCAACTGGAAGTAGAGTTGTATCGATCGACCCCATCTATCAATTTTCCAGCAGTCGGATTGAACGCCAATTTTTAGAAACAGTGGATGATGTAATTGCTCAGGTGAATGCTACTCCCGCTGATTGGACGTGGAGCTACCATCGGGATAGTGAAGCTCTGCGCCGAAACCGCTACGAAGTGATGCAACGATTTCTGCAAGACTATCCAACAGGTTGCTCGGCGGGTCGCTATCAAGTCGCTACCTTGCCGAGCTTACCGTTTGCTGAAGCAGAGTTTGATTTAGCCCTCTGCTCTCATCTGTTGTTTCTTTATTCCGATTTATTTTCATTGGAATTTCACATTAATTCCGTGGTGGAGTTGTGCCGCGTCGCCACTGAAGTGCGAATTTTTCCGTTGTTAACCCTGGCTTGTCAGTTCTCACCATATGTTGCCCCAGTGCAACAGCATTTAAGTCAGTCAGGCATCAAGACAACCATTGAAACCGTGACTTATGAATTACAAAAGGGTGGCAATCAAATGCTGAGAATTTACCGGTAGAGCAACGATCGCATTCTACTGACTCGATTAATTGGACACATTCGCCAATTGTGCAGTCGAATCATTGGCAACAACTTCGGTTGCTACCACTTCAATGGGTTCTAAGTGATAGCCCACAACGGAAATGCCTTTGCAGAAAACGCCCTGCTTGGGACGCAGTTCAAACGCGGGGTCTTGACCTTGCTGCCATTCGTGCTCGGTCAAAATCAGGACACTCTGCGATCGCCGCTCCAGCATCACCGGAATTTTCTTGGAACGAGATACGAGTAAGTGAGTCGGTTGAAACATTTGAGTCTCTCCTCAATGATTTGGTAGGTTTGAAATACTGAAAATGGGATACATAGAGACCATGCTAGTTTCCGACTAAATCCTTGAAAGTCACCCGGATGGACGGAGTCCCTACCCGATAGAGGGAGAGATTTCCACAAATGATGTCTTTTTATCAAAAGATTGGGTTCGTTCAGGCTGAACAATTTTTGTTAGGAAAGGCAAGTTAATAAAATACCGGGCTTCGACTGCGCTCAGCCCTCGGACAATGACTGCGCTCAGCCCTCGGACAATGACTGCGCTCAGCCCTCAGACAATTGTGGATTGAGCGCAGTCGAAATCCACGCTAGGGGTATTTTGTTTTCCCGCACATCCCTTATTACGGCAACGCCTAAACAATTAAGCGATTACAGCATCACCCCTCAAACAGCAGTTTTTGTTGACCTAATCGTGTAAAGTAACAGATGTAGTGTCATACCACACTTTTCTCTCCTACCTGTAGAGATTTTTAGAGCAATTGCCCACCTTGCCGTGTCATAATGAAGCGACTGTCGCGGTAAGGATTTGATCTCTAGATGGTTTCTCTTCAGCTACTTGATCCTGTCTCTAATCCTGTTGAATCTTTACACCCTGACTTTACACAAGATATTGGCAGCGGATTTGACCTTGCCTTTGAGTTGCCTGATCCAGAAGACGACCGGATTTCGGAGCGAGAATTTGCTGATCGGGTTGAGTCGGCCTGGCAAGTGTGCGATCGCTTTGATTTGCAAACCGATATCTGGCGGGGGCGAATTCTGCGGACAGTGCGAGATCGAGAGAAGCAGGGAGGAGAAGAGAGTATTGGCTTCCTCAATTGGCTAAAAGAGCGGGAGATCAGTAAAAGCCAAGCTTACTCGTGGATTGAGTTGGCGGACAGTGCCGATCTACTGCTACAAGAAGGATGGCTAGAACCAGAGGAGGTGAATCAGTTTAGCAAACGAGCGTTTGTAGAAACGGCACAAGCCAGTCCAGAGGTGCAGCAATTAGTCACGGAGGCGGCTCGCCGGGGCGATCGCATTACCCGTCGAGAGGTGCGACAGTTGTCAGATGAGTGGACTGCGATGTCTTCGGAGTTGCTGCCTGATCAAATTAAAGAGAAGGCAGGCGGGGCGATCCCAACCCGTTATCTGGCTCCTCTGGTGCGAGAACTGGAAAAACTGCCTGAAGCCCATCAATCGGCGCTGAAAGCCGAGGTTACAGAGAACCCAGATGTAGAGACCCTGAAGCAGGTGACAGCAGAGGCGCGATCGCTGGCCAAATATCTGACAGCGGGCAATCAAGTCCAAACCCTGCGGCAAGCTTCACTGGATCTGGAATCTGCCCTGGAAGAAGCAATGCGGATCGGTTGTCTTAATTCTGCGGCGGATCTGGTGAATCAGGCAGCGCAACTAGAACAGGCGATCGCCAAACTCTACACCACCTGGAAGCGCTTGAATAGTCTCGCAGAACGCATCTATTTAGATAGCGGCGCAAGTACACCGCAGTTGCGATCGCTATTGAACTTTCTCTCGCCTTTAACCCAGGACATTGTAGAGTTGCAACTGGGTGAACCGGGCAGTACTTTTAGCAAAACCGTGCGCCTCAAAATCTTAACTGAGGAGTAATTGTTTTCCTCTCCCTCCCTCTTGTTCCCAAGTCCCCATCTGGTAATGCTCCTCTGAAAGCTGGAGCTTCCCTCAAGCGGTTCCCAAGCAGGAGCTTGGGAACCAGGAGGAAGCAGGAGCTTGGGAACCAGGAGGAAGCAGGAATTTGTAGTCGTGACAAATGGTTACAAAACTTATACTCTTTCTCAGCTAAGCACCCTCTATCCTCTATATTGACAGTGGGTCTCGCGGAGATACCTTCTTGGCTTCGTCTTGTGTGTATTGTTCTATATGGATGGCTACACACTTTTTAATAAAACAGATTCGAGTAACCTAAACGTTTTAATCTAATAGAACCGAGATTGGTTAACCCTGCGACGAACAGGAAGAGTCTAACCCGATCACTCAGGCAATCACGAATGAAGGGAGCTTTTGAAATCCAATGAGTCTAAAGGTAAGTGGTGGAAGCTCTGTTGCAAGACCGCAGCTATATCAAACCCTGCCCGTCTCCACTATCGCTCAAGCAGAGCAACAAGACCGTTTCCTGGGACGGGGCGAACTGAATGAACTTTCCAGCTATTTCAGTTCTGGTCTAAAGCGATTAGAAATCGCAGAAACGCTCACGCGAAATTCAGAATTAATCGTCTCCCGTGCGGCGAACCGGATTTTTGTCGGTGGCTCCCCTCTCGCGTTTTTGGAAAAACCCAAGGAGGAAGTCCCTGTTGAGGTTACCCGGGGTGGCATTCAACTCGATACCAAAGAATCAATGAAATTGGGGACTGCCACTTACGTTTCTGGAGGTGGCGGTGGTTTCTTTGAAGGGATTCGATCTCTCTTCAGTGCCTCTGGCAGTGGAGTGACTCCGCCAGGATTTAGACCGATTAACGTGGCTCGTTACGGCCCCAGTAATATGCAAAAGTCCCTACGCGACTTAAGCTGGTTCTTGCGTTATCTCACCTATTCCATTGTGGCTGGTGATCCCAATATCGTGGCTGTGAACACCCGTGGTTTGCGCGAAATTATTGAGAATGCCTGCTCTGGAGATGCCACGATTGTGGCTTTGCAAGAGATGCGGCAAGCTGCTTTAGGTTATTTTCGCCGGGATGAAGAAGCAAGTGCGATCGTGGCTCAATATTTCGATGTGTTGATCACTGAGTTTAAAGCACCCACTCCTTCTAACAAATTGCGCCAGCGCCCCTCCAGTGACCTACAAGGATTGCAATTACCGCAAATCTACTTCAATGCCGCTGAGCGTCGCCCCAAGTACGCGATGAAGCCCGGTTTGTCTGCCTCTGAGAAGAACGAGGTGATCAAAGCAGCCTATCGGCAAATCTTTGAACGGGATATTACTCGCGCTTATTCGCTGAACATTTCTGACCTGGAATCTAAGGTGAAGAACGGCGAAATCTCCATGAAGGAGTTCGTCCGTCGTTTGGGTAAATCGCCGCTCTACCGCAAAAACTTTTTTGAGCCATACATCAACAGTCGTGCTTTGGAACTGGCTTTCCGGCACTTCCTGGGTCGCGGACCCAGTTCACGGGAAGAAGTCCAGAAGTATTTTGCGATCGTCTCCAAGGGGGGTCTTTCTGCCTTGGTCGATGCTCTGGTGGATTCTCAGGAGTACTCGGATTACTTTGGCGAAGAGACGGTTCCCTACTTACGCGGACTGGGTCAGGAAGCGCAGGAATGTCGCAACTGGGGCCCACAACAAGACTTGTTCAAGTTCAGCGCCCCCTTCCGCAAAGTACCGCAATTTCTCACCACTTTTGCTGGATATGAGCAACCCTTGCCGGACCAGCATCCTTATGGGTCAGGTAACGATCCTCTAGAGATTCAGTTTGGCGCGATTTTCTCCAAAGAAACCCGCGATCCCAACAGCCGCCCTGCTTTCTTTGGCAAAGATACTCGTCGCTTATTGATCAATCGCGGCCCTGCAACTAGTAATCAGGTCAGCAATCCCGCTGCTCGGGGTGTCGCGCCTGGTTCGCTGGGCCCCAAAGTGTTTAAGCTCGACCAATTGCCTAGCTTTACAGGGATCTCAACATCAGCGAGTTCAGGGTTATCTTTCCTCACGACCAGTCGGCAGGTTACCCCGTCTACGAAGGGCGTGAGTGTCAAGTTCTCTGAAAGCTCAACACAAGCTGTGATCCGGGCTGCTTACTTGCAGGTGTTTGGACGTGAGGTCTATCAGGGACAGCGGTTAAAGGTTGCTGAGATTAAGCTGGAAAATGGCGAGATTACCGTGCGCGAATTTATTCGCGCCTTGGCGAAGTCTGAAACCTTCCGCAAGATGTACTGGACACCGCTCTATGTCATGAAAGCGGTGGAGTATATCCATCGTCGCCTCTTGGGTCGCCCAACCTATGGTCGTCAGGAAACCAACAAGTACTTTGATATCTGCGCCAAGAAGGGCTTCTACGCGCTGATTGACGAGTTGATCGACAGTCTGGAATACAACCAGACCTTTGGAGAAGATACCGTGCCCTATGAGCGCTACCTTACCCCAACGGGTTACTCCCTGCGAACCAACCGGGTAGGCAGTATCAGCGACAAAGCAGCTCGTCCTGAAGTCGAGGAAACACCCCGGTTTGTCAGCTTGGGCGCTGTGCGAGAACTGCGGACAGAACCTGATACTCAATTCCGCATTAATCAAGGGGTCAGCAAGCAACGAGAGCAAACCAAGACCTTCAAACTGACCAGCACCTTCGATAAAGTTTTGGTGAAGACTGTCATTCGGGCAGCCTATCGGCAAATCTTTGAGCGCGACATCGAACCTTACATTATCAAGAATGAGTTTTCGGTGCTCGAAAGCAAGTTGGGGAACAGCGAGATCAACTTGAAGGAGTTTATTGAAGGACTGGGAACTTCAAAGCTCTATATCCGCGAGTTCTATACCCCCTATCCCAACACTAAGGTGATCGAGTTGGGGACAAAGCACTTCCTGGGACGGGCCCCACAGAATCAAGCAGAGATTCGCAAGTATAACCAAATTCTGGCTTCAGAAGGGATTGTCGGCTTTATCCGGGCGATGGTTAACAGTCCAGAATATGCCGAATTCTTTGGCGAAGATACGGTTCCCTACCGTCGCTTCCCGACCTTGCCTGCGGCCAACTTCCCCAACACCCAGCGGCTCTATAACCAACTCACCAAGCAGAACGCTGATTTGGTGGTGCCTAGCTTTGAACCTGTGAAGTCAAAAATGGATGTGGCTCAAATGCCCTTAACGGGAGCAGCGATCGCCAATTCTAGTTCCCAAACCACTGAACCTACTTATGTACAGCTTAGTCGCTCTTCTGATCTGGCTGGTGGCCCAGTCTTGTCTGAAAGCCTGACCCGACGTAAGCCTGCCCGAATCTACCGCCTCCAACCTGGTCTAGCTACTAGCGAAATGGCTGCCCTGATCGATGCCCTCTATGCTCAAGTGCTGGATGGTATGAGTAGTGAGATTCCCGCTGCTTGGCGTTGTGCTGAACTGGAAGCAAAACTGCTTCAGCAAGAGATCACCGTCAAACAGTTTGTTCACAGCTTAGCGACCTCTATTGTGTACTGCGATCGCTTCTTAAACCACTATCCCAATAACAAGGGAGTTCAGTTCCTCTTCCGCCACTTGTTGGGGCGTGCTCCGGCAACCCATGCTGAACTGCGGCAATATGCTGATCTGTTGTCCACTCAGGGAGTAGAAGCTGTTGTTTCTGATCTCATCAACAGTGCTGAGTATAATCGCTACTTCGGTGATGATGTCGTGCCCTATGAGCGCTTTCCTTCTCTACCTGGGAGTCAACCAGTTTAATCTGATGCTCTGAAGGACTTGCGCGAAAATAGAACCCCTTGCTCAATACAGCAAGGGGTTTGACTTCATTGAACTTACGCTGCTCTGGAAGTTGGAGCCGGGTAATCAGAATCAACCAGTTCCTCAACAATTAGCGCTATTTTTTCTGCGGCTCCGGGCTGTCCCCGGACCTGACGCAGGCGATCGCGTATCTCCTGTAAGTGTTCAGGTTGCTGCAACAGCCCCAAAGCGAATTCAGCCACCTCTCGTGGATCTAAGTGTCCCAATAATTCCGGGACAATCTCTTCGCCTGCCCAGATGTTGGGCCAGGCTAACAATCGACGCTGACGGATGAATGCCTGATTGATCCATTTGGCAAAGATTGATCCAACTCCAGGCAAATTAGCGAGCACACCAGATAGCCCATTCCAAGCCCGCATGATATCGATCTGATTTGTTGGTAGTAAAACGATCATGGGAATACCCAGGGCCCCTAGTTCAGCCGTATTTGCACCAATGGTAGTAAGACAAAGGCGGCAACAACGCAATACGTCGTAAGCAGGTGTCGCAGTCCACAAATCGATGCGGACTCCAGTTGGGGTTAAGAGATAAGAGCCAGTAGAAGAGGTAATCAGTTCCGCAGTCACGCCCCCTAACGAGGTAATCAACGGATTACTTTCAGCACGAGCAAACCGAGCCAACGTTGGCAGATCCAGAGTAGGGGCGACGGGAATGACAAAGCGGGTGTGTGGGCGAGCCACTTGCAGGTGTTGGGCGATCGCCAATCCTAAAGGCATCCCCAACATCAGTTTGGCCGGTTTAGAACCCGGTAGTATGCCAATCAGTTCCGTATCGGTGGTTAACCCCTTTATCTGCGGTGGAGCATCTGTGACGGCACCCGCTTCGGCCATCAAATCACCCACAACTGTGAACTTATCAGCGTAGCGAAAGGTCGGAATCAAATCGGCTTGCATCACGACAAAGCGATCGATCCAGCGATGCCAGCGGGCTTCCCATTCGCCATAGATCACAGTATGGTAGCCCAACCGTCGCCCAATCACGACTGGAAAAAACTGATCTCCTCCCAGAAAAATCACCACGCCGCGATCGCGCCACTCCCAATTCTCCCTCGTTTTGCCCCACAGCAGAAACGACCAGAAGTATTCTGCGGCTTGAATGCGATCGATTTCTGGGTAGCTCTGGGCGATCGCTACCTCTCGACCACTGGCATGGGGACAGGGCGACAAAATCAGAGAAATGCGAATTTGCGATCGAACCTCTCCCAATTGCTGACGCAGTGCTTTCACAACGGGACGAACCCATGTTGTTACTTCTCCGGGTCCATTTGAGAGAATCAAAATATCAATGGGCATAACTCAATTAGATATCAAGGAAGGCAAAATTTGGGTGCAGCAGAATACGACAGAGTTAAGGATCGCTCATAAACTGGTGGCCAGAGGAATTCCTAAGGAGGATATTATTCTGGGGTTTCAACCGTCATATGCCCGCAAGGATACCGGATTTGGGATGGCATGATAGAAGTTAGGCGGATTTCGCCCATCTTTATATCTTAGGGATAGTGTTGTTGTGGAACTGATTCTGATCTTAACGCTCGCTACAGCAGGGGCTGTTATCACTGGGTTGCTACTGCAACGGCACCATAAGCTCACCTGGATCAAAAATAAGGGGCTGGTGGACGTTAGCGGCGCTAGCGATCGTTATCCCCATCTCCCCTTGAAAAACTATGGGATGGCAATGGAAGTTCGAGATCAGAACCGCGTTAAGGTTGTCTTTCCCCGGCTCACGCATGATGGCGATGTGGAGTATCTCTATTCCTGGCATTCGATCCACGATATCAAGATCCCAAAATCAAACAGCGAATCCCGGTCATTGCGCCTACAACTGGCTGAAGAAGTGACTCAGTCCATTCAAGAACACTTACAGATCGAACCGGAAATTCTGCAATTAGAGCAAGAGCAGGAAAAATTGGAACGTCTTGCCAACTTAATTGCTTCTTCTGAGTTCTACTGGGGTTATTTAGACCCATACGAACGGGCCTCTGATCAAATAGAGACTCTGATTAGCAAAGCCAGAGCTTTGAGAAATATCTACGTGCGGATCATTCGGGAAACCCTGATTGGGGCTGAGATGTCCACCTATACATTGAACGAGATTCCCAGCCAGATGGCTGTTGATGCCCAATATCAGCAATTGAGAGCGGAATATGACCAGATCAAGCAAACCGCGATCGCGTATCCTGAACTCATGCAAGTCATTAGAGAGGCAGGAGAAGTATAAATACCATGTCAAGTCTGATGGAGGCGGCTCAAGCAGGTGCATTAGAAACGGTCAAAGTTTTGTTAGCTCAAGGAGTGGATGTCAACAGTGGAGATGCAGAGGGAACGACGGCTATGATTGTGGCAGCGGAAGAAGGGTATGGTGATCTGGTTCGTCTTTTGCTGCAAAAAGGAGCAGCAGTCAATGCAGCAGATCAAGACGGTTGGACTGCGCTGATGGCTGCCGCTGCCAGTGGACACTTGGACATTGTCAAGCAGTTGCTCACAGCCCAGGCAGACATCAATGCCAGGACGAATTTTGGCCTGACTCCCTTAATGAGTGCTGCGGCTCAAGGGCAGTTGGCAGTCATTCAATACTTAATTGAGCAAGGGGCAGATTTAACTGCCAGGGACAATAATAATTGGACTGCCCTGATTTGGGCCGCCGAAGGTCATCACCAAGCTGTTATAGATTTATTAAAACAAACAAGACAGTCAAAAGGCTGACATGACCCATGACCCACTCTGCCATGAAGTCAAAACCAATAGCTATTTGGGAAAGCCAATCCAGACGGTTGCGATCGCTCTGTGTTGCACTTTTGGTTTTTGGGATGCTGTTTCGCTTCTACAACTTAGATCGCAAGGTCTATTGGCACGATGAAGTCTACATGGCAATGGAGATTTCAGCTTACAACCGCAATGAACTGGTCGCCGAAAAGTTTGTGGGACAGGAAGTCACGATCGCTGAGTTGCAAGTGTATCAACAACTGGCTCCCAATCGCACAGTAGCCGATGCTGTCACCACTTTGGGTCGTGAAGATACGCAACATCCGCCGCTGTTTTACATCTTCGGTCGGTATTGGGCCATGCTGTGGGGAGGTTCTTCTCCTACCGTTAATCGCAGTATTGCTGCCCTATTGAGTCTGTTGGTCTTTCCCTGTCTCTATGGGTTGTGTTGGTTGCTGTTTCAATCCTCACTAGTGGGCTGGGTGGCGATCGCCCTCCATGCCGTTTCTCCATTTCATCTGCTCTATGCTCAAGAAGCCAGAGAGTATAGTTTGTGGACGGCAACAGTGCTGCTTACAAGCATTACTCTTCTGCGGGCAATGCGCCAATCGAACTGGCAAAACTGGCTGCAATATTCGCTGAGTTTGGCGATCGCATTTTATACCTTTCTGTTCTCTGGATTGGTGGCCATTGGTCATGCCATTTATGTTCTGTGGAATGAAAATGTTTTTACTTTATCGATTGCCGGGTTTCGCTTGAGTCGGAGGGCGATCGCGTACTGTATTGCCTCACTCGTTGCCATCGTTCTGTTCATTCCCTGGCTCTATTTTCTGGTCAACTATTATGAAACTGTAAAAAACACAACTTCCTGGACGACGGTTTCTCAACCCTTCTCCAGCCTCTCTCTGGTATGGTTATTTAACTTTAGTCGTCTTTACATTGATGTTGGGTTTGACCCCTTTCAACCACATGGGATTCTGGCATATATCCTCATCGTCCCTATTGTGTTGCTGCAATTTTATGCGATTTACTTTGTTTGTCGTCATACCCCGAAACCAGTTTGGACCTTTATTCTCACCTTAATTGGGTCAACCACCCTGACTTTGATGTTGCCAGATTTACTAATGGGCGGGCAACGATCGGGAACTGCTCGTTACATGATTCCCAGTTATCTAGGGATTCAAATTGCCGTGGCTTTTCTGTTGGCAACTCAAATGAGTTCTGTTGTGACTCGTCGTCGCCGATTCTGGCAATGTGTGACTGGTGCGTTAGTGCTTCTGGGAATTGTTTCTTGTGGAATTATTTCTCAAGCCTCAACCTGGTGGAATAAGGGTATTAGTTATGATTTTGCAGATATAGCGAAAGTGATTAACCAGAGCAATCGTCCTGTCATTATCAGCGATGCCTATGCCTATAACCCTGGTAATGTCATCGCGTTGAGCTACCTACTAGACGATAAGGCCACGTTTATTTTGCTACCAGAAGTAGGGCGATCGCCCATGATTCCCGGTATCCCTCCCACTGTCACCGATGTGTTTCTGCTGAATTTACCAGAGGGTTATCGATCGCAACTGGAGGAACAGCATGATTTAAGCTTTGCGCCAGTAATTGGTGAGTTGTGGCAGGCTGAGAGGATGGAATAATCTGCAATCATAGTACACTTGATCCGATTGATTAGTGTAAGCTGTATGCGTCGCGATTCCATTTTCTACAAGTTGTTCCAACAATCACCTGCTCTGGTGTTTGAACTGCTCAGTGACCCGCCTGAGAATGCTCACGCTTATCGCTTTGACTCGGTGGCAGTGAAAGAACCCAAGTTTGAGATTGATGGGGTGTTTCTGCCGCCAGACACCGATACTGGTGTGGTTTATTTCTGTGAGGTGCAGTTTCAGAAGGATAAATTGCTTTACGAACGAGTGTTTGCCGAATCCGCGTTGTATTTCTATCGCAATCGATCGCGTTTCAGCGATTGGCAAGCCGTGGTGATTTACCCAACCCGCCAGCTAGAGCAAGACGATGTGTATCCGCATCGAGGGTTATTAACCAGTGAGCAGGTACATCGGGTCTACCTGGATGAGTTGGGCGAGATTCGAGAATTGCCCCTATGGGTTGCTGTGATGATATTAACGACTGTTGAAGCAGATCAAGCCCCCGGAGAAGCGCGATATTTGTTGAGCCGAACTCAGCAAGAGTCATCTGAGTCAATGAGTCGCGCCATAATAGAGTTGGTCACAACTATCATGGCATACCGATTTGAAAAACTGAGTCGCAGGGAGGTAGAGGCGATGCTAGACATTACGCTGAAAGAAACGCGAGTTTACCAAGACATTCGAGAAGAAGTCCGAGAAGAAGCTCTTGAAGAAGGGCGTGAAGAAGGGCGTGAAGAAGGGCGTGAAGAAGGGCGTGAAGAAGAGGCGATCGCCCTCATCACTCGTCAGCTCAAGCGCCGTCTGCGTCAAAACCTACCAGAAGAGGTGCGATCGCGCCTCTCCACCTTGCCCCTACTGACCCTCGAAGATTTGGGTGAAGCCCTGTTAGAGTTTAACAGTCTCTCTGATTTGGAGCAGTGGTTAGCGGCCCATGAATAGGGTGCTGCTCGTTGAAAATCAGGTAGTAGAACTGTTGAATAGTCCGCAATCATAGTACACTTGATCCGATTGATTGAGTGTAAGCTGTATGCGCCGCGATTCCATTTTCTACAAGTTGTTTCAACAATCGCCTGCTCTGGTGTTTGAATTGCTGAAAAATCCGCCTGATAACGCCCAAGCTTATCGATTTGACTCGGTGGCAGTGAAAGAACCCAAGTTTGAGATTGATGGGGTGTTTCTGCCGCCAGACACCGATACTGGTGTGGTTTATTTCTGTGAAGTGCAATTTCAGAAGGATAAATTGCTTTACGAACGAGTGTTTGCCGAATCCTCGTTGTATTTCTATCGCAATCGATCGCGCTTCAGCGATTGGCAAGCCGTGGTGATTTATCCCACCCGCCAGCTAGAGCAAGACGATGTGTATCCCCATCGCACGTTACTGAGTGGAACACAAGTGCATCGGGTCTACCTGGATGAGTTGGGCGAGATTCGAGAATTGCCCTTATGGGTGGCTGTGATGGTGTTAACGACGGTTGAAGCAGATCAAGCTCCAGAAGAAGCGCGATATTTGTTGAGCCGAACTCGGCAAGCAGGGTCTGCCTCTACCCAACACACCATAATAGAATTGATTACAACCATCATGGCATATCGATTTGAACAGTTGAGTAGAAGGGAGATTGAAGCAATGTTAGACATTACCCCGAAGGAAACACGAGTTTACCGAGAACTCAAAGAAGAAATCCAGGAAGAAGTTCGAGAAGAAGCTACCTTGAATCTAGTAATTCGGCTATTGACCAAACGATTTGGCAACCTGTCGGAGGAGGTGCGATCGCGCCTCTCCACATTGCCATTATTGACCCTCGAAGACTTAGGTGAAGCCTTACTCGATTTCACTAGTCTGTCAGATCTACAGGCTTGGCTAGCAGAACAAGATTAACCATTACCTGTAACTGGAGGAGCGTGATTTCAGTTGCGCGACTGCAATGGATTTGCGTGTTTTATTTTTTTTGCAGATCCCTAATGGGTGAATTGTGACAGTCTGAGAGAGGGGAATCGTCTGCGATTATAGTACACTTGATCCGATTGATTCAGGGTAAGCTATATGCGCCGCGATTCCATTTTCTACAAGTTGTTTCAACAATCGCCTGCTCTGGTGTTTGAATTGCTGAAAAATCCGCCTGATAACGCCCAAGCTTATCGCTTTGACTCGGTGGCAGTGAAAGAACCCAAGTTCGAGATTGATGGGGTGTTTCTGCCGCCAGACACAGATGAACCAGGTATTGTTTACTTTTGTGAAGTGCAGTTTCAAAAGGATAAACTGCTCTACGAACGAGTGTTTGCCGAATCCGCGTTGTATTTCTATCGCAATCGATCGCGTTTCAGCGATTGGCAAGCCGTGGTGATTTATCCCACCCGCCAGCTAGAGCAAGACGATGTGTATCCCCATCGCACGTTACTGAGTGGAACACAAGTGCATCGGGTGTACCTGGATGAGTTGGGCGAGATTCGAGAATTGCCCCTATGGGTTGCTGTGATGATATTAACGACTGTTGAAGCAGATCAAGCCCCCCGGAGAAGCGCGATATTTGTTGAGCCGAACTCAGCAAGAGTCATCTGAGTCAATGAGTCGCGCCATAATAGAGTTGGTCACAACTACCATGGCATACCGATTTGAAAAACTGAGTCGCAGGGAGGTAGAGGCGATGCTAAACATTACGCTGAAAGAAACGCGAGTTTACCAAGACATTCGAGAAGAAGTCCGAGAAGAAGCTCTTGAAGAAGGGCGTGAAGAAGGGCGTGAAGAAGGGCGTGAAGTAGAGGCGATCGCCCTCGTCACCCGTCTGCTCAAGCGCCGTCTGCGTCAAGACCTGCCAGAAGAGATGCGATCGCGCCTCTCCACATTGCCATTATTGACCCTCGAAGACTTAGGTGAAGCCTTACTCGATTTCACTAGTCTGTCAGATCTACAGGCTTGGCTAGCGGAGCAGGATTAACGATCGCCCACCAATCTCAATCCCCGGTAGAACGATCGCCCAGATCTCACCGATCGCCTGACATCGCCAAAACCCTGTGTTATAACGGTGGCGGCGGGTAACAAATATAACTATGCGGAAGTGGCTGAGGCAATTGTGGCGACCAATCTGTAACGGGTTGAACTCGGTTCGATCGCGCTCTTGCTTTTCTTCTAGACGAAATCCAAACCAGAGCAGCCAATAAATCCCAAGCAGAGGAACTTTGCAAGCAAGGATGGCAACAATACGAAGAGGGAAATTTTGAGGGCGCGATCGCCCTCTACCGCATCTGGAGTTTGACCTTTTGGTCGAGGCTGCTTGCTAGTGCCTTGCGCTTTGGATAAATACACGATATGTTTTGTTCTCGATCAAAAACAGATAATGTGGAAACATTATGCCAAGACGCTCAGCCAAGTCTGATGTTAGACAGCTAGCTCTTATTCAGGGAGTAGGTACGCCAAAGGAGATTTTCAGAAGTCTTCGTAATTATTTGGCTGGACAATTCGTTGGAGCAACTCGTGATGAAACACTATTAGACGAATTACTTAAGTGCCTATTTTGCAGCCTATATATGGAATTAGGTCTGGTTTCGCCCCTTAAAACAGAGATAGATTCCCTAGATTATGCAAAAGCTATCCGGGGTGTGTTTGCAAAAGTCCGAGAAGATTTTCCAGATATTTACAATGCACAATCCGAGATTCTTCTAGATCCTGAATCAATTTACAGGGTGATGACTGATTGTTCTTTTTCACTGATTGACTCAACGAGTGATCCGATCGGTGATGCCTTTGAGGTTTTCGTTGGTAGTGAATCTCGAAGTCGCTCTGGTCAATTTTTTACTCCCCGTTCTGTGACTGATTTATTAGTTAAGGCGGTTGATCCAAGACCTGGAGAATCAATCATCGATCCTGCATGTGGTGCTGGAGGATTTTTGACTTCTGTTGCTCGTTATTGGATTGAAGAAGGGTTTTCTACAAAAGAAATTTCTAAATTTGCCACTGAAACCTTTTTTGGAATTGATAAAGATGATTATTTGGTTAATCTTGCGAAACTTCATATTTCACTTTTAACAGGTGGACATCCAAACATTTTGTTTGGTGATAGTCTTGCACTACAAAATGGTCTTTCATCTGTTCGACAAAAAGCTGATTCCGAAGGTTTTGACGTACTTTTAGCCAATCCACCCTTTGGCGTTAACATCGTTGCAGCTAGACCTGAAATATTAGATAAGTTTCAGTTGGCTCGTAAGTGGAAATTCTATTCCGAACTTGACAAGTGGAGTCCGACCTCAGAAGTAAGAAATCAAGTACCTCCACAGGTTCTTTTTGTTGAACGATGTCTATCTTTGTTAAAGGTTGGAGGAAGAATGGGAATTGTTCTTCCAGAAAGTATTTTATCGAATAAATCCTATCGATATGTTGTTGAATATCTTTTAGAAAAAAGTCATATTCAAGCTGTAGTTGGTATGCCTGAAGCATTGTTCAAAACTTCTGGAAAAGGCGGTACACATACAAAGACTTGTCTCCTAGTAGTTGAAAAAAAAGTAGGTAATTCAAGAGAAAAATCTACTATCTTCATGGCGGAGGCTAAGTGGTGTGGTCAAGACTCTCGTGCTCGAATTATTGATAATAATGATTTGCCAACAATAGGAAAGAATTTAAAGCTTGTAAGAAAAGGCGAAACTTTCAAGCAATCTAGTCTTGGCTTCTTAATCAATATTGATGCGGTGCAGTCGAAAGTACTGTGCCCCAGATATTACGATCCACAGGTTAATGAAAACTTAATCACTTTAGAAGATACCCATACTTTGCTTAGCTTTGGTCAACTTATCAAAGATGGAGTGCTGAAAGTTTCTACAGGAGATGAATTAGGTAAGCTTGCTTATGGTACTGGAGATATTCCATTCATAAGAACTTCGGACATTAGCAACTGGGAACTAAAAGCTGATCCCAAACATGGGGTTGATCGTCAAATTTTTGAATCTCTGAAGAAGAAGCAAGATGTTCAAGCCAATGACATTTTGATGGTTAAGGATGGTACATATTTAATTGGAACTTGTGCAATTTTGACAGAATATGATCGTGAGATTATTTATCAAAGCCATCTGTATAAGATTCGCGTAATGGATAACAGCCTAGACCTAAATCCATTCTTGCTACTCGCTGTTTTAAGTTCACCAGTTGTTCAGCGTCAAGTAAAATCTAAACAGTTTACACAAGATATTATTGACAGTCTTGGAGAAAGGATTAATGAACTTGTTTTACCTATTCCAAAATCTCAGAAACTACGAAACGAGATTACGGAAATGGTCAGAACAGCTATAAACGATCGTGTTGAAGCTAGAGAATTAGCAAGGAAGGCTAGATTAGCAGTAGCTGGTGCATAGTCTCTATGCTAAACCTTCGTTTTCATAGTTATGAGTAATTCGTTTCAACAAGTTTCGTACTTCCTCAAGGCTCATACTGCCCTGAATTCTATTTCCATTGGCAGAGATCCAGCCTATATTTCCTGGTGTATGTCCGGCAGCAAGACTGTTAGGATCATCAAGTTTAAGAGGGTTGAGATGCCCGACTTGAAAATTTGATTTCCCATGCGTAGGGTTCATTAATTCTTCTCTAAACTCTTGAAATACAAGTGGCTCTAAGGTAATCGGACATCGAGATATTTCCATCGTTTGTGGAAGGATTTCTTGCTCTTGAAGCATTGCCCGAAAATTTTCTGGGAAGCCTTCAAAAGCACAAAGTTGTGTAATAAGTTCATATTCAATCGCTATACATATTCGTCTGAGTGCAAAATGGACTGATCGAGGATGAACTTCCCATCGTTTTTCTCGATTTGTTTTGTACAGTCCGGTTAGTACTCGATCAGTCAGATAAGTTTTTATCTTAATTTTGTCATCGATTACTTTTTTAAAGAACGTAGCATCAGGGCTAGTTTGGGGGTTAGTAAGATACTGGCGAAGTTTAAGAGTTCTAACAACGTTTCCATCGACAATCCATTCAAGATTCCTTCTTCTGTGGATTCTGGTAACCGTATCATTTATGGCAGGTCGCTCTACATAGTCAATCGGTAATTCATATGGAAGAATGCCGTGTTCAAGAAATAGAGTCAGCACCTCAAAATTTTCGGATTCGTTGAGCCAACCATTTGCAAGTGCTAAGAGCAGATCTTGAGCTGTTTCTAGGCATTCTCCAAAAGAGCATTCTCTAGGATCTCCATTAAGCTGTGAATATCAGCGAGTACGAAATTTAGTTGTTTCGATGCCTGGAACCTTCACTAGCTCAATTAAAAAAGCATGACGGAGTATTCCACAGGCAAGCTGTTTATATTTGTTTTTACTGAAGTCGTTTTTCAAAACATTGATACTGTCGGCAATTATTTCATGAGATGAAAAAACTGACCAAACATTGTCATAAAGGGATGTCATGCTGAAACGATCGGGTGCAATGAGTCGTTCTATAATTTCCTGCACGGCTATTTATCTTCCCCGTTACGAGCCTTTTCAAACTCAGCAATAAAAACAGGAAGGGGAATATCAAGTGCTTGACACCAAGCTTTCAACTCAACGATGTCAAGCCTCCGCTCACCTCGTTCGCATTTACTAACGATAGATTGAGTGGTTTCAAGTCGTTCTGCGATTTGTTCCTGCGTAAGTCCAGCACGCTCTCGTACTTCACGCAGCAATTTGAGGAAGCATTTGTAATCTTCTGAAAAGAGAGATTTTTTCATACCCCTCCTGTTAACTGATAGAAGGGTATAGTCTATTTTTGAATAGTCCAATATCGACTATTCTGAGAGTGTTTGTAATCTGTAGATTTCGTTGAGGTAGTATTTGTATAAGCAGTGTATTTTTGCATACACGGCAGCCCCAACATTGCGTTGGTACGGGTTATCGGTGAGAGTTCAAGGTTATCTGCCGCCGCACAACTTAACTGATAAGGCGCTAGTAGGCTAGGGCGTAAGTTCATCCTACCCTTGAACAAGGGGCTTAAGCCCCTTGCCTGACTCTTAAGCGGAGAAACCATATGTCTATTTGTGCCTTAGCCTACTAGTGTTCTGTCAATTTTTATTTGACGGGGAACCCGTCAAATAAAAATTTGAATTTAAGGAATTTTTGACGGGTTGCAACCCGTCAAAAATTCCTTGACAGACTACTAATGTTCAGCCCCACATTCCGCACTTCCAACTGGCACATTGAGAATTAACGACGAAGCAATCAAGCTTACGGCGATCGCACCCTGATCTATTCTCAACTAGATTGACTTATTGGGAATAAAAGACAAATAGCACAATTGCACTAAATACCTTAAAACTCCTGCTATGACTACATTTGAGGCTTAACAGTTTGGTGTGACAGTTAAAGGGCGGAATGTGGGTTCAGCCATTGCACCCTGAGCAATTGCAGGTGCTCAATCAACAATTGCAATCCCTCAGACACACCGTTCATCGGCGATCGGGCAGAGAGCAAAATAAAGGTGAAATCGGGGAAGACTGGTTCGTGTGGGTCAATTGACTCGGTCTTTCAGCGCAGCAGAGATACAACGCATTGCTGAAACCTGTTACAACGCTTTTAAATGGCTACCTTCACCCAATTGGCAGCGAGATGTTCGCGGACAGGGTCGCTTGTATGGAGCGACTTGGTTTGAATTAGAACATCCCGATACCACCGTTGATGACAAAAACACAACGCAGCACCTCCTGATCGCTCTGTTTCCTCCAGACTGTAGCCTGAAGCAAATCGACGATCAGATTGGTAAATTACATCGTCATTTCCTGCGGCTATTTCACTATCGCAACAAAATTCTTTGGGCCCATGAACAGAGCATCCGACTAAAACGCAGACTCAAGCTAGCCACCAGCAAAATTTCCGTTCTCACGACTCAACTTCAGGAGGGTTTAGATGAGCCATCCCTCCACCTGGATCGGTTGCAAAGTCTTTTAGCAACAGCCTTGAATGTTGCTCAAGATTATGAACTCAACCTGTCTTTTTTTGATGAGCAGCGATCGACCATTGCAGTGAATTTAGCGAACTATCAAAAGCGTCTGGCTCTGATTCAAAACACAGATCCAGATTGTGATCTAGCATTTTTGGAAGATTTTTGTAACTACGTTGAAGAGAAGTTTATTGGTCAAATTGAAGCCGATCAAGCCATTTTGCAAGTTAGTTTGAAACCGCTCGATCGCTTCATCAAGACCGTTGAAGGCATTGTTGGTTTAGAACGCACCAAAACCGAACGCGATTTCAATCGCACCCTCCAAGTGGCTGGCTTTGGCATCGGCAGTGCCACCCTGGTTCACAGCAGTTTGAGCAGCAAATCAGATGAACTGCTCAAAACTATCCCTACTTTTGCTCAAAATCCGTCTCCCTGGCTGATTGTCGGGTTTCCACTGGCAGCCAGTTTAGGGGTAGGCATTGTCTTTGCCCTTTTGTCACTCAGCCTTGGATCATTGTTACAACGTATGAAAATGGGTAGGCGACTCTAGTTTGACTCGTCTTGACTCGTTACCAAGCTGGAGTTTGGTAACGCTGCTACGGAAGCTTCAGTTTCCCTGCCTGCAAATTCCGTCCGCACCAACATAGTGTTGGGCTGCTGACTGTAACTACAGTATTGACTTTAGCTACAATGATAGGGACTGATAGGATTTGTAAGGTTCAGCCCTATGCCTGAATTAACCGTTACTCTCAGCAATACTTCTCACGAAACGCTAATAAAATTAGCAGAAACATCTGGCGAGACAATGCAGACGGTGTTGGACAAAGCAATTGAGAACTATCGTAGATATGTTTTTCTCGTGCAAGCCAATCAAGCATTTGCTGCTTTGAGACAGAACAAAGAACTTTGGCAGGAAGAACTAGCGGAGAGAGAAGTGTGGGATCAGACGATGGCTGACGGAGTGATCGAATAGTGGCACAACTTGCAAGGGGCGAAGTTTGGTTGGCAGATCTTAACCCTGTGAAAGGACACGAGCAAGCTGGAAAACGTCCTTGCCTAATTATCTCGGTAGATTTATTCAATCAAGGTGCATCAGGGTTAGTTGTTGTCTTACCGATTACCTCCAAGGACAGAGGAATTCCCTTTCATGTTGAACTCAATCCACCAGAAGGAGGCTTGAAAGTACGCAGCTTTATTAAGTGTGAAGACGTGCGCTCAATTTCTATAGGGCGACTTGAAAAGCGTTGGGGTGTAGTTTCTCTAGAGACACTCGCAGCAGTGGAAGATAGACTAAGAATTTTGATGGGACTGTGAAGAGCAAGTTTTTGAGTACTTCGATCGCCTCCACCACTCTCAAGCAACATCCTATAAATTGCCTTTATGGAGCTACCTGGTTTGAATTAGAACGCCCTGATACCACCGCTGATGATAAAGACGCGACGCAGCACCTCCTGATCGCTCTGTTTCCTCCAGACTGGAGCCTAGAGCAAATCAACAAACAGATTGCTAAATTACATCGTCACTTCCTTCGACTATTTCACTATCGCAACAAAATTCTCTGGGCCCATGAACAGAGCGTCCGACTAAAACGTAGTCTCAAGCTAGCCACCAGCAAAATTTCCGTTCTCACGACTCAACTTCAAGAGGGTTTAGATGAGCCATCCCTCCACCGCTTCATCAAAACCGTTGAAGGCATTGTTGGTTTAGAACGCACCAAAACCGAACGCGATTTCAATCGCACTCTTCAAGTTGCTGGCTTTGGTATCGGCAGTGCCACCCTGGTTCACAGCAGTTTGAGCAGCAAATCAGATGAACTGCTCATACCATTTTGGGTAATATGTGCATGATTTCAATTGCCAGAACGGTTAGCTGGTCAAGCATTCTGCAATCCAAAATCGGAAATCTAAAATCCAAAATGGTATTAGCGCCCCTACTGCAAC
>Ga0224723_1000355_pt1 | contig 32367 bp, 30 predicted proteins | sample Balambano_FR2_Me_FD_161647 | JGI IMG/M metagenome (GOLD analysis project Ga0224723, IMG submission 161647) | Freshwater sediment microbial communities from Lake Towuti, South Sulawesi, Indonesia - Balambano_FR2_MetaG | ecosystem: Environmental > Aquatic > Freshwater > Lake > Sediment | place... | reverse complement strand
AGTTCGCAAAAATGCCATCCGAGATGTGACTCGCATCTACGATCTGATGGCTCAAATCAACCAACTGCTGCCCCATGCCCTGGATGATAGAGATGTTGAAGTCCAGGAAACGGCTCAGTGGGCGATGAATCAACTCAATCGTCTGCGTCCTCCAACTGAAGCCGAATCACTGTTTAATTCACCCTATTCTCCACCACCAGAGCAGCCCTCAGAACCTCCCTTCTTCTAATCTTAGAACTGCAAGTTCAAACTTATCTAACTGCGTTAGTCCTGAATCTGTGAGTTTATTAGCGATCAAGGGAATATTGAAAACAATCGCACATTCACCGATCCAAGTTCTTGGAGATCAAGATGTTGAGCATGTCCCTCAATCTAATTCCCTATCACGGTTGGCAACTTGAAATTCTGCGAGAAGAAGCCAACTTTCGATTTCGTTGCTATCATCCGGTATTGCCCGATTACTGCGATGATGGTTACGTCTACAGTAGTGTTGAACAGGCTCTAGCTGCTGCTTGTGACTTTGTCGATCGCGAGATTGCAATTAAAGCCTTGTTTGACATCGCTGAAGGTTGGCTGGTCACTGGCAAAATCACCGATGTGGAATATTGGCAACTGACCGATTTTGAGTAAAGCCAGGTGTTAGGAGTTGATTGATGTCAAATTTTGCTTAGAACGTTGGCGTTGCAACCATTACTCTGTTGCTTTGAGGATTCAGTGTACTGTGCTCAACTGCTTATGAAACCGTTGAGGCAGCAGATTGAGGTTGCAACAAATCAATCAACTCTGCAATTCCCTGGTGCAATCGTCGAGTAACCGTCATTGGACTCACTCCTATCCATTCTGAAGCTTCTTGCCGAGACATTCCTTTATAATAAACACACTCGATCGCAGTCCGTTTTTTCTCCTCTAGTTGGTGCAGAGCGCTTTGCAATTGCTGCCTTTCTTCTGCCTCAACTTGCAGAAATTGTTCTCGTTCATCGGGCAACAAATCGCCAAGACTCACTTTCATGTCTGTGTGATAGGCGACTGCCGCATCTAAACTAATAGCAGTCCGATTGATGGCAGATTGCTGAATAGTTTGCCATTCATTGATTGAGATGTTGAGTTTTTCGGCAACTTCACTGTCTTTTGGGGGTCTACCCAGTGTATGGGTCAATTCTTCACGAACTTTTAACCCTTTTCTGTGGGTTTCTTGCCAGCGACGAGGAATTTTGACTGCATTGGTGCGATCGCGCAAAAAATGTAAAATTTCACCCCGAATATAGGGAACTGCAAACGAGCTAAAGGCATAGCCGTGATTCAGGTCAAACCGTTCGATCGCACGAATCAGTCCCAAATATCCTACCTGTTCCAAGTCTTCCAAGGGTTCCTGACATTGATGGCTGAGACGATAAGCAATTTTACGAACGAGTCCTGCATTGAGCTTAACGATTTGATTTCGCAGCGCAATGGATGGACTTCTACTGTAGACTGCAAGCAATTCAATGGTGAGAGACGGAGACGAATTTGATGTGACTGTCATGAGATTCAGGATGCGCTGCACTAGACTGCACTTATTGTGCTTGGAGAAAATCCTTCGGAGGATCGTTGTTTCACGGGATTATTCCAGACACCTCTTCAGCAAGATAGAGAATTTACTTATGGGGAATATGGGGTCAAACCCCTTTTCACCTGTAACCGCAAGCAGTTGAGGCGTGTTTTGTATGAACATGAATTTCCCGTAGAGTGTGATAGCTGCCTCGCACTTACCACACTCCAGAAGACAGGCAAGAAAACTCCGTTTTTTTGAAGTTCATAAACAGGCTTTGGGGAATTTTGGGCGGCACGAAAAACTCCCCAAAAGCCCATTTTCCTGCGTAACGCGCACATAAAATGGGCTATCGAACTCACCTTGTATGATGTAGATCACTAAACAAAAGGTATGGCATCACCTGGATTGGGTTTTTACATCACGGGATGAAGACCCAGAGATCACGTTTCGTGCCCGATTTCTATCACCTCAAGATAGTTGGATACGAGGGATAGTAAATATGTTGGTTCAGGTAGTTTCTGGAAATCGTCCTATGAATGCCCCACTTTTGTTAGCTTGCGAAGACTCTGTCAGTGATGCCAACCTGACCTCAAATGGGCACCTGACTGAAACGCTATCGCTAGAAAACCCCATTGCAACTTCTCACTCATCCTTTCACTGTAGGAGCAATCGATTAGAACCAGTAAGACAAGCAAAGCAATCAAGCAAGATTAATCAAAAGTCAAGGTTTCGACGCAAAATGATTCGTGAAGTTGCCCCAGTTTATTGGCGCAGGTTGATTGAGGTTGGCGTGCCAATTGATTCAGCGCGGATTATTGCTTGGGCGATCGCTCGTTATGATGCTGCGACCAAGCTACCGGAGCCTGCCGAAAAAGCCTTAATCAGGCGCTATTGTCGTTATATTTGTCGGGCTGATTTGTGGAGTGCTGGCTTATTGCTAGAACCCAGTTGGTTGGAGGACAATTGGCGAGAGATGCAGTGGTTGAGGGTGCGATCTCAATTATTTGATCTGTTCCAATCTCCAACTACAGCAATTGTTACCCCAATTAACACAACGACTGCTCCGATTAATACCAGTGAACTGGGCGCTTCTTCAAACACAATGTAACCCAAAACGCTGGCACCTACGGGTTCAAACAATAATGCCAATGTGACGAGCGTAGGCGAAACCCAACGAACAGACCAATTGATCGCTGTGTGACCAATCACTTGAGCAGCCAAAGCCATCATCAGGGTGTAGAAATAGACTGTTGCGGGATAGCCCAGGTAATGTCCGCCGACCAATAGTGGCAAAGGCAGGAGAACGAACGCTCCAGTTGTGTAAGCGATCGCAGCATATCGACCGATGCTTAATCCGCGCTGTTGGGCCTCTCGTCCCAGCAAAAAGTAAAAACTGGCCATAATTGCTCCAACAATGGCCAATAAATTGCCTAAAAGAGGGTGGCTTGCTGCTGCTGTGCTGTCGCTGCTGGACGCAATTAAGCCACCTCCCATTAAGGCGATGACGATACCTAGAGCAGTGATGCGATTGGGAGCCTCCTTAAACCAAACCCAGGAAATCAGGGCAACCCAAATTGGGTTGGTAGTCACAAGTGTGGCTGAAGCCGCAATCGAGGTGAACGTTAAAGAGGTAATCCACGCTGCGAAATGGGCGGCCAGACAAACTCCAGCGGCGATCGCAAATCCAAGACCCTGGCGATTTAACTGATTAAATTGCATAGTTCGCCATGTTGGCAGCAACACGGTAGAAGCGATCACCAATCGAGCGGCAGCGAGAAATAAGCTGAATTGGACTCCTGCGGTATCGGTGGCGGCGATCGCCAGTCGAATAAAAACAGCCGCAGTCGAAACCGCTAGAATCCCAGTGACCAAAACTATTGCTACCTGCTTTTGGGAAGGAGCTTCACTGCTCAGGTTAGACATGCTGTGCCCCTATTGTTTTTAAGGCTGCATCCACAGCTTGCTGATGATCTCGGTGGGTTAGCCAGCGGTGATACGTGCGATGATGGATGGCTACAGAATGTCCCATCATGCGAGCGGCCACGGTATCCGGTAAGCCTACATGAATCGTTCGCACTGCCCAGGCATGGCGCAGATCGTAGGGAGAGAAGGGAATTTGATACCGACGAAATTGAATCGTCACAGTCTGCCCAATCCGTTGCAGAGTGGTTTGGGTCAGATTGGTGTTGACTGGTGGTAATTCCCCCTGCCGCAGGGCAAACTGCTCGACCCACTCTGGATAGAAAGGCCAGACCTCGTGATATCCCGTCTTGCTGGTTTCTAGTACTTCAATGGTGGCACTGGTTTGATTGGTGTGTAGGTTAGAAAAATCGCAGCAGAAAACTTCGTGATTTCGTAGTCCATAAGTTGCCATCATGCCATAGACGAAGCGCCAAGCGGGATTGGGAATTTGTGACCAAACTGCCAGAATTTCTGCATCCGAGGGCAACTGTCTGGCTGTTTGGGCTGCGCCGTAGTTTCCCCAGAAGGATTGCAGTGGGGTAGGTAACTTTAATTCTAAAAAGCTACTGAAAGCTGCCAGGGCAGTGCAGCAAACCTGCCGACTGCGGGAATTTACTGGAGTTGATTGCACCGTGCCATAGATGGCTTCAGGCAGGCTAAGGCGGGGGTGGGCTTGGGCGATCGCCTGCAACTTACGAAGATAGGGAGCATATGCTTTCTCCCAAGTCGTGCGAGTCGCAGCCGGATCAGCGAGGCGATCGGGTTGCATGAAAAAATGTTGTTCAAACGCTTGCAACTGTTCTAATAAACTCAGGTCTTGGAGTCGCCCTCCGGCTGCGATCGGTAAATAGGCTCTCCAATCAAACGTTTTTTGGATCAGTTGGGCCGCGACCACCTTTGCTGCTTGCTCTGCTTGCTTTAGTCCAGCGGGGGTCGTAGGTAGATTAAGACAAATTCGCTGTTGGTATGATTTCAGGCGGAAGCTATCAGGACGAGGTGGAAGCGTGCCGCGTAAATTGAGTTTGTTACCTCGACGCTCAATTTGTAGTCCCATTTTGGCAGTTTTTAAGCGCTGATTTGCCTGACCAATTCGAGTATCGATTAATGAAAAATCAGACATAACTTGCATTTCCAACGTAAAAGGATACTTTAGAAGTAGTTGAAGACCCTTGTAGAGTTGACTAAATCTACCTCTCAAAATTTTCCTGTCTTTGCAAGTGTTCTATCAATCGAATTCATTGTTAAAATTGATAACAAATCTTAAGTTGAGAAGAGCGATATGGGTCGTGTTGGGGTTCTATTACTCAATCTAGGTGGGCCGGAGCAACTTGAGGATGTCCGTCCCTTCTTATTTAACCTATTTTCCGATCCCGAAATTATTCGATTACCCTTCCCCTGGCTCCAACGGCCCTTAGCCTGGTTAATTGCGACTACTCGATCCAACAAGTCTCAAGAGAACTATAAGCAAATTGGTGGTGGCTCTCCACTCAGACGAATTACTGAAGAGCAAGCGCAAGCTCTGCAAGCTGAATTGCGGCAGAAAGGGCAAGAGGCTCAGATCTATGTCGGAATGCGCTATTGGTATCCCTTTACCGAAGAGGCGATCGCTCGCATCAAACGGGATGGCATTGAACAACTGGTGATCTTGCCGCTGTATCCTCAATTCTCAATCAGCACCAGCGGCTCGAGTTTTCGCTTGTTGGAGCAATTGTGGCATGAAGACCTGGGATTCCGCCGCATTCAGCATACCGTCATTCCCTCCTGGTATGAACGCCCAGGCTATTTAGCAGCGATGGCAGATTTGATCGCTCAGCAACTTGACCAATTTCCAAACCCAGATGAGGTTCATATCTTCTTCAGTGCTCATGGGGTGCCTGTGAGTTATGTGGAAGAGGCTGGCGACCCCTACCAGCAGGAAATCGAAGACTGCACTGCCTTAATTATGCAGATGCTTAACCGGTCTAATGCTCATACCCTGGCCTATCAGAGCCGAGTTGGTCCTGTGGAGTGGTTGAAACCTTACACAGAGGACGCGATCGCCGACCTGGCAGATCAAGGAGTGCAAAACTTGTTGGTTGTACCGATTAGCTTTGTCTCGGAACATATTGAAACCTTGCAGGAAATCGATATCGAATATCGGCATGTCGCCGAGGAAGCAGGGATTCAAAATTTCCAGCGCGTTCCAGCTTTGAATACGCATCCTGTTTTTATTGAGTCGTTGGCAGAAATGGTGATCCAATCCCTCAGTGCTCCCAGTTTGTCCCTGAGTGAAGTGATTGAACCCCGCAAGAAGGTGAAGCTTTATCCCCAAGAGCGCTGGGAATGGGGGATGACTACAACTGCTGAAGTGTGGAATGGGCGATTGGCCATGTTAGGATTTTTGGCGCTGCTGCTGGAGTTAATCAGTGGACAGGGACCCTTGCACTTTGTTGGTTTACTCTAAGCTCATACTGTGTAAATTTGATAATTGCCATTTGAGGGGTTGGTACGCTGCATCCTCAAGCGGCGACTTATATCAACGTGGGTTCGACGAGCGGTTTTTCGTTGGGGCGGGCTGCGCCCGCCCCAACGAAAAACCGCCGTTTGCAGGGAGCGGTGCAACGCGCCGCTCCCTGCAAACGGCAATTATCGAACTGACGTTATATCAGAGTGGGTTGCGCCCAACCTAATGAGAGATCACTCATCGAATTTATGTTGAATCAGTTTTCGATCTCACTCTTCAGCAATCTCGCCTGAGAAAGCGCTGAGTGATTCCTCCTCTGCTTCAAGTTGATCGACGGTCTCATCTGTTAACCCTAATTCTTTCTTGGCAAAAACACGTCGGGCGCGGTTGTCCAGAATTTGGATGATATTTGTTCGATCCGCTTTGATTGCTTCAATATCTTCTTTCTGGATCAGGATCATGTAGTACCGAGAAACCTCCATCATCCGATAAGCATATTGAAACGCATCTCTGGTAAATTCTCCCGTGGTGACGATCATGACAACATCTGCACCCGTCACAAACGTCATGCCTACTTCTTTAGCCAGGACTTCGACATCAACTCGCTTGGTATTTTTGCATTGGATTTGCCAGCGATGATAAACAAAGCGATCGGATGCAGCCAGCACATCGACCTCACCTTGCCCAGTTTCGTAATCTCGTTTGCGCCATTTGGTAAATCGTAAACTGGTCAGGCGAATCATCCAGATTGCCAATAATTCCAATGCCTTGCCTTTAACATGCTTGTCGGGATGATCCAGATGATCAACTACATCTTCAAAACTTCGGTTTAATTCAGTTTCAGAGAGTTGGGTCAAGTCGGCGATCGCGGCCAAAAGTTGAGCCAACAATTCGCGCTGGGCTTTTTCGGTCAGTTGCACCAAATTAGGTTTAGCCCCCCGTCCACCTGTTGTTTTTTCAGTTTCAATCAATTCCAACTGAGCTAAAGGTTGAATGATATCTTTGACAAACGATTTAGAAGGAAAACGAATTTTGTACACACTTCTCGCGTAGTTGGCAATCTCATTCCAACGAGTTAGCTGAGTGATTCCCATGTGGAGCATGGCTAAGAGAAAATACTTTTGCTCTGAAGTGAGAGTGTAGATCTCGTCGTTATAATCCTTATCCAGCTCTAAGATGTCATAGACGCGATCCCAATTAATTTCATAGGTTTTCTCAAAAACTCCTGCGGCTTGTAACCACTGTCGCATTGTACTAACGTAAATCGCATTAGGAGACAGAGAATAGCCCATCTCTTGTAGCTCATAACCAATCAAATCAAGTCTGGGCTGATCTCCTCTGCTATTAATCGCTTCGATCGCTTTGAGAAGAGACATACCTGTTAGATTCGTTAGAATATGCCGCGCAAAAATTTCTGCAACCTCATCAGTATCGCTATGCTGCTCCAGAATCTCGTAGCTCAAATCAGTGACTTGATAATTCCAATCATCTTGACCAACTGACTCAACCAATTGATATGCCCGTAAAGAGAGAAAAGTATTCATCGCCAATTTGCTGCGATTCTCGCTAGTTTGGGAAGTGTTTTGAGTTGAGTGCTCCCTAAAGTAACGATGACCAATTTCATCTTGTAAACGGCGACGATCGGGTTGGCAATCTACGCAAATCTGTATGAGTTCAGGTAGATTCATGGTCTTCGGCTCAAACTGATGACCATAGGTGAACTTCAGTTTTTTTTCTGCCATGTCATTATGTTTTTGAAACAGATCTAACTGATAAGAGCCACCTCGGTCTTCTATTTGATGGGAAAGTTCAGGGGTCAGTGCTAAAGCCTGGGATTTTAAGGACTGCCTATCAAGCAGCGGTGTCACGATTAAGGGAGCATCTGCTTCAAAGCGAAATTGTGAGGCTTGCAAATAACTTTCATCCAATTCAAACGCCAGCCATCGACGATTAAGTGTTTCTGCGATTCGTCCCGTCATATTTGATCCAGCAAATGGATCTAAAACCAGATCACCAGGTTCAGTACAGAGTCCAATCACAAATTCAGGTAACGCTTGAGGGAAACGGGCCGGGTGGGGTTTAATACCTACTTCTTTACAGCGCTTTTGGTAGTAATCGTTAGAAGCTGTGTTTGAGGCAGAAATGAGGTTAACAGGCTGTGCCAAGTCATTCTCAATAATCCAGTTGAACGTACCCAACACGGGTTGACCGATGGAATGGTCTGAATTATCAGAATCAGCAATCAGATTGGGCGGGATAGCTCCGCCGCGATCGTTCTGAAACTTGGTTGAAATATCGTGTCCAGAGGGCCGCAGTTTCGCATCATAGCCATTTTTCAACAGATTCTTCATCGCATCACTGTAGGGACGCAACACCCGCTTATTGTTCGCTTTAGGGTGTGGATCTTTGGATAACCACCAGATTGTGTTGACGGCATCTTTAACGCGCTCTCTACGGACAGTAACCCATTCCGCTGGAGTGGGAAGTTTCGCTGGATTATACCAGAACAGTTCTTGTGCTAAGTAGAACCCTAGTCCGCCCTTTGATCTCGGTTTGCAAAGCTCTATCACCAGTTCAAAGTGGTAAAGCGATCGCACAGGAACACCTTTGTACCAGGTTCCACCAATATCAATCACAAGTGATCCTTGAGGTTTCAGGATGCGATAGAACTCCCGTGCAAAAGAGTGAAACCACCTGACATACTCAGTAGCATCCACGTTGCCGTATTCTTTTTTCCGTACCAATGCAAAGGGAGGGGACGTGCAGATCAGGTCAACGCTTTCATTGGGCAACTCTGCCATTAGCTTTAAACTGTTCCCTAAATAAGCAGCACCTAAGCGGGTCGTGTAATAAGGCTGACGGCGAATTTCGATGGAGTCACTGGGTTTTGGCGGACTTTGCACAAGCAGACTTTCCTGTAGAACTAGAAGAGGATAGCATATCAAATTCTAAAAACGAGGATGAGTTGAATAAGTACAAAAATACTATTCTTTAATGTCTGCAATGTAAAGTACAGCAGAACGAGGAGAATGGTAATCTGCTAGAAATCTCTAAATCTAAGATCCCCGATTTTTAGAGAAATTGAGGATCTGAAGTCAGACTATGCAACTTCAAGTTCAAACTTTCACTGTCAAAAAGCGAGTTCCTCTAACCATCAGCCGTGGAACAACGGCAGCAACCACCAACATCTGGTTGATTCTAGAGCACGATGGCATTGAAGGCTGGGGAGAAGCTTCACCGTTTTCGGTAGATCAACCTCAAACAACAGAGGCGATCGCCCATCAACTTCACCAACTCATTCCCCGATTGCAATCCCTCACCCCCTTTGACCACCAGCAAATTGAGTCCATTTTGCAGGAGATGCACCTGTTTTCTGCGACTCGGGCGGCTGTGGATCTGGCGTTGCACGATTGGCGAGGTAAACAAGCGGGATTACCCCTGTGGCAATTGTGGGGATTGAGTCGCGATCGCATCGTTCCCACTTCGGTGACGATTGGCATGAGTTCTCCAGACCAGTCCCGTCAGAGAATGCTGGACTGGTTACAGTTGTGTGAGGTACAAGCAGTGAAGGTAAAGTTGGGCAATCCTTCAGGGATTGCGGCTGACCAAGCGATGTTGTTGGCAGTTCTAGAAGTCGCTCCTGCGGGTGCCAAGATCAGCGTCGATGCCAATGGCGGCTGGTCTGTTAACGATGCCTTGAAGATGGGAGATTGGTTAGCAGAACAAGGCGTGACCTACATTGAGCAACCTTTACCACGAGGACAGGAGCAAGACCTGCCCATTCTTTATCGCCACTCGCCTTTACCGATTTTTATCGATGAAAGTTGTTTTACCAGTCGAGATCTTCCCAAATTGGTCGATCGCGTTCACGGCATCAACATTAAGCTAATGAAATCAGGCGGACTGACAGAAGCCCTGCGGATGGTGCATACGGCTCACGCGCACGGACTTCAGGTTATGTTGGGTTGCTACTCTGATAGTGCTCTAGCCAATACAGCAGCGATGCAACTGGGAGCATACGCTGACCATTTAGACCTGGATAGCCACCTGAATCTGCTGGATGATCCGTTTCGAGGGGCTGTTCTTCAGAAGGGGCGGCTTCTGCCAAATGATTTGCCTGGATTGGGGGTGGAACGAAGGGATGGAGCAGATAGGGAGATGGGAAAATAGAGGAACAGAGAGCAGAATAGATCTGCGTGATAGGATCGATGACCAAAAATATATGAGCTGAGGGCAAGATGGCTATAGGTAAGGATAAGTTGTGGCTGACACAAGATCCCATTCACATTGAGCAGTGCAACCCGCCGCGATCGCCCAAAGAAACACTACCAACGATGTATGATCTGCCCAGTGAAGACCCAGAGGAGTCTGGTTTGCCTGATGAGTTTCATGATCTCCAGCCCCAACTACTCAGCCACACCCTGCACTTAAAGGGAATTCACCTGATTCACAATCAACCAACATGCTGACTGCTGATCACCGCATTGCCATTCTGCTCCACGAAGGGCTTCAGGGAACAAAAGGGAAAACGGGTCTCTCTTTGTTGAGATATAGTGAATTGCCGATCGCCGCTGTAATTGACTATCAATGTGCGGGCGGATCGCTGGCAGAACTGACGGGAATTGACTGCAATGTGCCGATCGTCGCTTCGGTTAAAGCATCCTTAGCCTACCGTCCAACTGTACTGACCATTGGCATTGCTCCATCGGGCGGAGCGCTACCCGAAGCGTGGTGGCAGGAGGTTAAACAAGCAGTGGCGGCTGGTCTATCCGTTGTTAATGGATTGCATACCCCTATGTCAACCGATGCGGCATTACAGGCTTCATTGCAGCCGGATCAGTGGATTTGGGATGTCCGGCAGGAACCGCAAGGCTTGACGATTGGGTCTGGGCAGGCGCGATCGCTCTCCTGTCGGCGGGTGCTGATGGTGGGGACAGATATGAGCGTGGGCAAGATGTCCACAGGCATCGAACTGCATCGCGCCAGTTTAAGGCGAGGATTGCGATCGCGGTTTTTAGCAACGGGACAGACTGGATTAATGCTGGGTCATGATGGCATTCCTTTAGACGCGGTGCGAGTCGATTTTGCAGCGGGTGCGGTCGAGCAACTGGTGATGCGCCATGGGCAAAATCATGACATTGTGTTTGTCGAAGGACAGGGTTCCTTCATCCATCCTGGCTCAACGGCCACTCTCCCTCTATTGCGCGGCAGTCAACCCACCCATCTCATCCTAGTGCATCGGGCAGGACAGACCCACATCCAAAACTTACCTGAGATCAGGATTCCGCCGCTCCCTCAAGTGATCCAAATGTATGAAACCGTGGCTACAGCGGGAGGAGCCTTTGCTGAAACCAGGGTGGTGGCGATCGCCCTCAATACGTTCCATTTGTCCCCTAAGGAGGCAGCAGCGGCGATCGCTCAAACCCAACAAGAAACAGGATTGCCCTGCACCGATGCTATCCGCTATGATGCAGAGCCATTGATAGAAGCAGTTTTAGCCTGACCTTAGCGCAAGATAAAATCTGACTCTAAGGTCAAATCTAAATCGGTTTCTGGATCAATCACAACCACTTCAACTTCTTCTTCTCCTCGCAACAATACCGAGGCTAATGCTCCCACCCCTGCTCCAGCCAGGACTTCAATAAAATCAATTTCGCCAAAGATCTCTGCCAATACTGCACCCGCCGCTGCTCCAATGACAGCACCGCGCAGCAAGTCAGGATCGCTGTCTTCGGTAATGATCTCTGTCTCTGTAATGACATCAGAGGTCGCATCAATGGGGAAACTACGATTGTTATTAGTGAAGATCAGTTCTTCTGCAACAAACTGAATGCCACCCCCAGCGGGTTGCAATTCACCGACAATTTCACTGCCTTCAGGAATAATTACCGTACCTCTGGCAGTACGAATGTCATCTGCCACAATTAAGGTTAATTCAGCGGTTTCGTCGGGTAACACAACAACTCTTTCCGCATCCTCATAGCGTACAGGAATCACTGTTCCAGCCGCCAAACCGACTTGAGTGGGCTGAGAAAAAATTTGAGCCACACGAGAAGAGGCGGAACGCGCACCCGCAGGTTGGGAGAATAAAATAGGAAGTACTGCGGTTGCACCGAAACTCAAAGCCATCATCAAAGCTGTATTAGCCTGCCATCGCTTTGTCGCCAACATAAAGATCGACTCCATAAGTGTCAACACCTAAATTGCATGACCCTTTGACAACAGCAATGTTCCTGATGATTCAGCAATCAGACTGAAGGATGATAATTGCCTTACCCAGGGGTGAAGAACCCTCAAGGATTAAAGATAAAAAACTTTTCTAGTTTTTTTATTCACGTTACTAAATACCTGTATGTTCCTGGCTCATACCATTTTGGATTTTAGATTGGGGATTTTGGATTGGGGAGTGCCTGACCAACTAACAATTTCAGGAATTGAAATTAGGTAAGTACAAACCAAAACGGTCTTAGAGCATTTTCAAAAATCCCAAATCGGCTTCCTGTAGTTGCCTTTGTCCTTCTAAATCGCTAGGTTGAATACAGATGGCTAAAACTTTTTTAAGCAATGAATATTTTGATTGTTGAAGATGAGGCAGAAATTGCCCAATTGATTCAAATTTACTTACAAAAGGAAGGGTTTACCTGTCACTCGTGTCGGGATGGACTGACTGCCTTACAGTTGTTTCAAGAGCTAACCCCTGACCTGATGATTTTAGACTTGATGTTACCTGGGTTGGATGGGCTGGAGGTCTGTGCCCGCATTCGTCAGAAACCGGGTGCGAAAGATCCCTATATCCTCATGCTAACGGCGAAAGGAGAAGAAATCGATCGCATCATTGGGCTGTCCACTGGTGCAGATGACTATATGGTTAAACCCTTCAGCCCGAGAGAATTGGTAGCGAGAGTCCGGGCTTTATTACGTCGCACCTTGAGACATGGGGGCAGCAGTCAAACTTATCAAACACAGCACTTTAACATTGATGTGGAACAACGATTGGCACATCGCCAGTTGACCGGGTGTGAATCCGAGTTACTAGATCTCACTACGTTGGAATTTGATTTGTTAGCCACTTTTGTCAGTTATCCCGGTCGGGTCTGGAGCCGCTCTCAGTTGATTGAAAAACTGTGGGGTAATGATTTCTATGGAGATGAACGAGTCGTCGATACCCACATTGCCCGCTTGCGGAAGAAGATTGAACCCGATCCAGCCAGTCCTACTTTTGTTAAAACCGTGATTGGTGTAGGCTATCGCTTTGAAGATGCAGTGGGGTCATCATGTCAAGGTTAGGACTGCGATCGCGCCTGTTTCTCTCCCATCTCACTGTCATGATGGTAGGTGTTGTCACCTTGACTGTGATTGGTAAGATTTCCTCTCCTCGGTTCTTCGTGGTCTATCTGGAAAGCATTGAGGTGCGGGGCATTAAAGTGCAACAGATGCGTAAAGAGTTGGTGCGCGGTTTTGAAATTGCTTGGAGCCGGGGAGCGGGCTGGTCGCTGATTGCAGGAGTCAGTGCAGCGGCAGGTTTGAGCTATCTGGTGGCCAAGCGGATTGTGCAACCGTTGGAGCAAATGAAAGAAATTACCAACAAATTTGCGGCTGGACATTTAGAAGAGCGCGTTCCGACCAATGAAATTCCAGAACTCGACCAGTTGTCCGCTAGTTTTAACCGCATGGCGATGGGCTTAGAAGGGGTAGAGCAACGTCGCCGCGACTTAGTCACCGATCTCACCCATGAACTTCGTACTCCCCTGACGGTATTGCGCGGATATTTGGAGGGGTTATCTGATGGTACGATCGAATCTTCGCCCTCGGTCTATTTCCTGCTAGTCCGCGAAACCGAGCGAATGCAACGGCTGGTCAACGACTTGCAGGAACTTTCCAAGATGGAAGCAGGTTATTTACCCATTGATGCTCGCCCCTTCGATTTACACCCCCTGCTCTCAGCCTTAATCCGCAAGTTTTCTGACCAATTACCCCCAGAAGACAACTTACAACTGCGTCTCAAGTTTCCTTCAGACATTCCCCTGGTTTTTGCCGATGCCGAACGGGTCGAACAGATTTTAGTCAACCTGCTGAGTAACGCTCTGCGCTACACGTCCAAAGGGTCTGTCACTGTTCAGGTCTCACGAGAAGCTCAGCACGTGTGGATAGCTGTAATTGACACAGGTAAGGGCATCGCTTCAAACGATCTTCCTTACGTGTTTGAGCGTTTTTGGAGAGCCGATCGCTCCCGCGATCGCCATTCTGGTGGAACGGGCATTGGCCTATCTATTTGTCGCCGTCTTGTGGAATTGCAAGGTGGCAAGATTGAAGTGATCAGTCAACTGGGGCAAGGCAGCACGTTTCGCTTTTCGTTACCAATTGTCTAGTGCTTTATCTTCCTTCAAATCAGCAACGCCTTATTTTGAGTAGCCCACGCATCAAAAATCATGACTTGCGTAAGACTATCCCAAAATTCTGTGAACCTACCGAAATTTCTGCCCGAACAAAATGGGGAAAGGGTATTCCTCAGCAGTCACACCAATTTCACACCACATGGGCTTCTGTAGAGTAATTCAAGAAGGGTAGCCATAACCCTTTCCCCAAAATAGGAGGAGATCATGGTTCATTCGAGAAGCTTACAGGTTCACTTGCGCTCAGTGGTTAACTTCGCGATGCTATCACATATTTCTGAAGCAATCCAAGGCTGGGTGCGTCGAGAGATTGTAGATGATGACCCGTGGGATGAGGCTGCTTTGCCATTTGTTGTCAGTATTAAGAGCGATCGCCCCAACGAAATCGATTCCATAATGCACAATAAAAGATAGTTTGACCAATCTAGGTGCTACCCATCGCTCATGGCAGAACAGTTCCTTGGTAAACCTCGTCCCCTGTGGCGAGTCCTCTGGCTCTCTGGTATTACAGAATTGCTGTATTACGGTTGGTATAAGTGGATCATTCAAGAGGAACTGCGACAACACACTGGGGGTTGGTCAGGTAGCCTTTGCCTGTTGCCATTTGTATTAGGTGTTGCAGTCCCTCAAGCTTTACGACTATTAGACCCGGATGTGCCGGATGGGTTCGGTTGGTTCTCATTGTCAGGTATTGTTTGGATTTACATCGTGCAATTTCGCCTATATTGCACAGTCAACACCCTCTATCGTCAAGCAGGTTGGCGAGAACCGTTGGTAGTTTGGTGGTTGTTTGTACCTGGTTTGAATTTAATTGTGGGTTTGCAACAGATTCATTTCCTCAGCGAGTTTTGGGCGAAGCAACAAGGCATGACAACTCCTGACCCTATTGCAACTCGTTTACCTTTCTTCTTTGCCAATCCATCTGAATCTTGCCCATGACCCAATCTGGAAAGTGTATTTTGGGACTTGATCCAGGTCTTGCCATTTTGGGGTTTGGAGCACTGTTATGTCATCCAGAGGCGGGACAACCGGAGGGAGGCAAGGTTTCTGTAGTGGATTTTGGTGTGATTCAAACCCCATCTGGAACTGAAATTGGCGATCGCCTCTGCACTATTTATGACGATCTCCATCATTTACTGAAACAATTCCAACCCGAATTGGTAGCAATCGAAAAACTGTTCTTCTATCGTATGGGAAATACGATCGCAGTAGCACAAGCACGCGGCGTGGTGATGCTGGTTTTAGCACAGCACAAAATCCCATTAACAGAATTTACCCCTGCTCAAATTAAGCAAGCGTTAACTGGTTATGGCAATGCCGATAAATATGCCGTGCAGCAAGCAGTCGCCCGTGAACTTAATTTGGCTGAGATTCCCAAACCTGACGATGCCTCCGATGCTTTAGCGGTTGCCCTGACTGCCTGGTTTCAGAGGTAAATTAGACTACTGCTGATTTGATGGATGATTTTGAACGTGAAACCTGCGGTTTCACGTTCAAAATCATCCCTTTATTAAGCAACACCTAAATTAGACTACTGCTGGGCTAGGATTGTTGCACCCAATGCCATCCGACTCTTGTGAAAGACTTGCTGAAGACCCCGTGTGTAAGGCAAAAGTAGCGATCGCGCCTGCATGCTGGCCAACTCACAGTTAATTTTGACCAGTGAAGGGCGCAATTTTGCCACAGTCGCCGCCCGTCCTTGGGGAGACACCAGATGCATCACCTCTTGATAAAGATAAGGATCTTGAACGAAGAGAGTAGATTCTAATTGCAAATAACAACGGGCTGACCACAAATCAATTAAGCGTTTAACGGTCGGTGTGGATCTGTTCGAGGACATCTAAGAAAACATGATAATCATGAGCAATCTGTGAATAATCTTTTGAATAAATGTTTATCCCTAAATTACATCAAGTTCTTCTTGTCTTTCATTTTCCTCCAGTTCTTGTTTAGCTCACATCACGCGCATATTAATGGTATAGTACCTGCTGATTATAGGAACCGTGTAACTGATGTTGACGAAATATCAATCACAACCTGATTCTCCAAAGATTCAGCAGGTTAAAGGATGGCTAGAAGCTTTTTATCATCCCTGTGAATTAGCAGCTTGGGATAAAGCGACTAAGATTATCACTCCGCCTTTCCATACTCTAATAGGATGTTTGAGAAGTATCAAATGTTATGTTGAACAGAGTGATAGCCAAGTGAAGCAGCTCGGTGTCGTGCCTCAAATCCTGGATTCTTCGTTACGCTACGCTGCACTCAGCATAACAAGAGCCACCCTTAAAACACCCTCTAATACCATTTTGGATTTTAGATTCCCGATTTTGGATTGCAGAATGCTTGACTAGCTAACCGTTCTGGCAATTGAAATCATGCACATATTACCCAAAATGGTCTAACCAATTACCTTTAAGCAGCCAAATCAGTGTTTAGGGCTATTATTGCGTAATTATTCTTTGAGGGACTATCTACGAGCACTGTAACTCAAGTTCATGAGCTTGCATTACAGAGAGTTGCGCTTAGTAAAAATTTGACAAATTAGTTCTGAACAATCGGTATAGTGCGATCGCAGACTCAACCAATTTCCTCTGTGAGCCATCTACTGTGACCCCCAAATTACTTATGAACACAGATATTTTACCCGGTTTAAGTTATCCTGTCGGTGCAACAGTAACCGAACAGGGAGTCAATTTTTGCGTGGCATCCCGAGAAGCAACAGCAATCGAACTCCTGCTATTTGATGCTCTTGATGCTCCGACTCCGTCTCGGATTATTCCCCTTGATCCCAAACAGCACAAACGGGCTTACTACTGGCACGTCTTTGTCCCCGGTTTGGAGCAGGGGCAAGTTTATGCATATCGCGCCTATGGCCCCTACATTCCAGAAGCAGGGTTGCGGTTTGATCCCTCTAAAGTTTTGCTTGATCCATATGGACGAGCGATCGCTAACTGGGAAAACTATAGTCGGGATCAAGCTTCTATCTTTGGTCAGGACAATTGCGCCACTGCTCTACGGAGTGTGGTAGTCGCCTCTAATGCCCTGGTGTTTGGTGGCATGAAAGCGGGAGATTACGATTGGGAAGGTGATGTGCCTTTGGAAATTCCCCTGGCTCAAACGGTGATCTACGAGATGCACGTCGGCGGCTTTACTCGCAATCCCAATTCGGGCGTGGCTCCAGAGAAACGGGGTACGTATGCAGGTGTGATTGAAAAGATCCCCTATTTGAAAAGTTTGGGCATTAATGCTGTTGAATTGCTGCCCGTTCATGCCTTCGATGAAACCGATGCCCGCCCTGGGCTGAAAAACTATTGGGGCTACAGCACGATCGCCTTTTTTGCGCCCCATCCTGCTTACAGTTCTAGTTCAGATCCTGTTGGTGTCGTGAATGAGTTTCGGGATATGGTCAAAGCCTTACATGCGGCTGGCATTGAAGTGATTTTAGATGTGGTGTTTAACCACACAGCAGAAGGCGATGAACACGGGCCGAATTTGTCTTATCGAGGATTATGGAACGATGGCTACTACATTTTGGAACCTGACAAGACCTATTACAGCAATTATTCGGGCTGTGGCAATTCCGTTGAAGCCAATCATCCCATCATGCGTAATCTGATTCTGGACAGCTTGCGCTATTGGGTAGCAGAAATGCATGTGGATGGCTTCCGCTTTGATCTGGCTTCTGCGCTGGCGCGAGATTATCACGGTCACGCACTAGAAGCTCCACCACTGTTATGGGCGATCGAAACCGATCCAATTCTGGCAAATACGAAATTAATTGCAGAAGCCTGGGATGCCGCAGGCTTATATCAAGTTGGTTCGTTTATAGGAGATCGGTTTGCGGAATGGAATGGGCCTTATCGTGATGATGTCAGGCGATTTGTCAAGGGAGACAGCAATTCTGTAAGCAGGTTGGCTGCCCGCATTTTGGGTAGCCCTGATATTTATCGGCAGGCGGGTCGAGATCCGGCCCGAAGTATCAATTTCATCACCTGTCATGATGGTTTTACCTTAAATGATCTGGTTTCTTACAACAGTAAGCATAACCAGGCGAATGGTGAGGATAATCGTGATGGTTGCAAAGATAACCATAGCTGGAATTGTGGAATAGAAGGAGAAACCGACAATCCTGAAATCGAGGCATTTCGCCTGAAGCAAATCAAAAATTTCTTCACAATTCTCCTGTTTTCACAGGGAACGCCCATGTTGTTAATGGGGGACGAGGTGCGACATACGCAACACGGAAATAACAATGCTTATTGCCAGGATAATGAATTAAGTTGGTTTGACTGGTCTGCGATCGAACGTAACTCTGATTTATTACGCTTTGTTCGGCAACTCATCCACATCACTCAACAATTACCTTTACTGCAACGCGAAACATTTTTGGAGGTGACTCCAGGTAGCCAAAATATCAATTTAGTCTGGCATGGCACTCAGTTGGAGCGACCAGATTGGGGCAAAGATTCACATTCGATCGCCTTGACCATATACGACCTAGCCGCCAACATGCAACTGCACATGATTCTCAATGCCTATTGGGAACCTCTGACCTTTGATTTGCCAGAATTGCCCAATGGACAACATTGGCGGCGCTTGGTTGATACAGCTTTACCCAGTCCAGATGATATTTGGGATGCTGAAACCGCCACGCTGCTGAAGAAAAATTTCTACCGGGCAGAATCTCGCTCTAGTGTTGTTTTGTTACACAAAGATGAATATTATAGCCGTAGCCACGGCGGTTAGGACAAGGACGTTTTTGTGGGGGCGCTTCGCGCCCCCACAAAAACGTCCTAAGAAAAGTGGCTACAGCTATAACGTGAGTCTCTAATGAAGAGATGGGGGTGTTGCACACCCCCATCTCCTCAGGCAGCAGGAAGGAAAACTGCGTTTTCTTAGGAGTTCGACGAGCGATTTTCGTTGGGGCGGGCGCAGCTCGCCCCAACGAAAAACCGCTTAGAAAAAGGAAGCTTGATGGCGAATCAGGCTAAGAAATTCTTCGCGAGTCTTTTGGTCCTCCTGGAAGATGCCTACCATTGCACTGGTGACCGTCCAAGACCCTGGCTTCTGCACACCCCGCATCACCATGCACATATGAGTTGCTTCCATGACCACTGCAACTCCCTTAGGATCAAGGATTTGCTGAATCGCTTCAGCAATTTGTCGCGTCAAGCGTTCTTGCACTTGTAAGCGACGAGCATACATCTCAACGATACGGGCTAATTTGCTCAATCCCACCACCTTATCATTGGGGATGTAGGCCACATGCACTTTACCCATAAATGGCAACATGTGATGTTCGCAAAGGCTAAACACATTGATGTCTCTAACTAACACCATTTCATTGTGTCCTTCGTCAAAAATGGCGTTATTCACCAATGCTTCTAATGACTGGTTATAACCGTTGGTAAGGAACTGTAATGCCTCGGCAACTCGCTTCGGAGTTTTGAGTAAGCCTTCCCGATTGGGATCTTCACCAACCCCGATTAACAAAGTCCGCACGGCCTCCATCATTTCTTCAGTTGAGACTTCAGTGGGTGGCTGTAGTTGGGCTTGAGGGTCTTGTTGAATGGTGCTGCGATCGGGTCTAACAGCAACTTCCACCTTATTCGTTTGATCTTGAGTCGTTTCAGCTTTATTGTGCAGGTTAGCTTTGCTAGCCTCTGCAATAGAAGCAGTGGTTGTAGTGGTCAAAGTTGTCGCAGTGTTCAGAGAGGCATTAATGCCATTGATGCCATTGATGCCATTGATGCCATTGAAACCATTAGATGATGCAATCGTCATAGAAAATCCTTGATGAATAACTGCCAAATGTAAATTGGTAGATGCATTCTCGCTTAGAGTGCTCCTGCACTCGGCATGAGAATGAGTTCCTGAATCACGGCTTGCTCTGGCAACAAAACCGCCTGTAAAATCGATTGGGCCACGATTTCAGGAGTTAGCATACGGGAGCGATCAAACTCGGCGGTAACGGTGTCAGTATCCCAGAGAGGGGTATTGACAGCACCGGGAGAAATGGTCATAACCCGAATTCCGTGGGAACGTTCCTCAGCCGCTAAGGTTTTAGACAACGCGATTAACCCGGCTTTGCTAACGTTGTAAGCTCCCCAACCAGGAAACGCCTCATGACCTGCAATTGAAGCGATATTGATAATGGTGCCTTGGCGGCGATCGCGCATTCCTGTTAGGACAGCTTGAATAGTTTGGAAAACACTGGTGAGATTGAGATCGATCGATTGTTGCCAATCATGCAGCGAAGTTGTCGATAGTTCCCCGGTATGGGCCATCCCTGCATTATTGACCAGGATATCAACTCGACCAAAATCGCTGATGATCTCGGTAATTTTGGACTTAACTTGAGCAACCTGAGTTAAATCTAACAGATACGTCGCTGCTTCAACGCCAAACGTCTTCGCAGTAGCAGCAACGGTCTCTAGTCTTTCAGGGGAGCGACCAATCAATGCAAGATCAATCCCTGCCTGAGCAAAAGCTAGTGCAGTAGATTTGCCAATTCCACTACTAGCCCCTGTGATTAAAGCGCGACGTTCGATATGAACAGACATGAAACTCCCAAAGTTAGTTGAGACAAATATCAACATTCCGTTGAGCAAATAACCAAGAACCAAACTTCAACTAGCAGTACAAAATGCAGTGCATTGATGATGGCAACTCAACAATTTAAAGTAAAATTGACTAATTTCGTTGAGAGTGAAAAATCACGGTTGGAAAATCGATCGCTACAACAAATTAAATACCGTGTGGGACACATCTACACCGATCTCCCAAAATCAATAATTGAATGTCTCATTTCTTACAAGCGATCGTTTTGACTCTGCAAAGTTCACCGAAAGTATCTAATCACAGTTCTGAGAATACCTGGATCTGCAATTTCATAACCCTAGAGACCAGAAAAGGCTGAAGTGCCTGATTTGAAAGATCAATTGAAACGCTTTAAAAAGATTGTAAAGAAGTATTGACTTAATGATTATAACATCGCCATTTTCTTCTATAAAACTTAATTTGCGATGAATCTTGGGCAAATTTAGGTGGAGAATTCGGCAAACATCCCCATCTTACGAAATTTCTGATATCGCAGTTGCAGCCGCTCCTGCATCGGAATACTGCATAAATCAGCTAAATGAGCGACAAGTGCCTGCTTCAGCGTTTCTGCTGTTTTTAACGGAGCAGCGTGGGCCCCACCAATCGGCTCTGGCAAAATTTGATCCAGAATTCCAATCTCTTTTAAGTCTGCTGCTGTAATCCTTAAGGCTTCTGCTGCCTGTGCCGCCTTGCTGGTATCTTTCCACAAAATGGACGAACACGCCTCTGGACTGGCGACGTAGTAAACCGAGTGTTCAAACATCAACAATCGATCGCCTACTCCAATTCCCAGAGCACCACCCGAACCGCCTTCGCCAATCACGGTACAAATAATGGGAACCTCTAAACGAAACATTTCTCGTAAGTTGTAGGCGATCGCTTCTCCCTGACCTAATCTTTCTCCTTCTAGCCCTGGGTAAGCTCCTGGAGTATCGATAAAGGTCAGGATTGGCATACCAAAACGATGCGCGTGGTTCATTAACCGCATGGCTTTGCGGTAGCCTCCAGGGGCAGCCATACCAAAATTGCGAGTGACATTTTCTTTGGTATCTCGTCCTTTCTGGTGTCCCAGCATGACAACAGAGCGGCCCTCTAGACGGGCAATGCCACCCACCAGAGCCGGATCATCTATCCCTGTGGTGCGATCGCCATGCAACTCGATCCATTCTTCTGTGATCACCTGAATGTAATCCAAAAGCGTGGGGCGGCGGGGATGTCGGGCCACTTGTAAACGTTGAGAGGGGGATAGGCTACTAAAAATTTCTTGCCGCAGTTGGTTGGCCCGCAGCTCTAGTTGCTGAATTTGGTCAGACACATCGACATCGTTATCTTCAGCCAATGTTCTTACTTGAGCAATCCGTGTTTCTAACTCAGAAAGGGGTTTCTCAAAATCCAGCAGAATAGGTTTGCGATCGGGAGTTGGCATGGGATTAGCAATTTTTGGGTAGATACCAATGTGGGAGTAAAGCATCCAAGTCAGTCATTTTTGCAATCATCAAACATCTCAAATCAGATGCTTTGTCCTTACACTGATTAGTGCTCAATTTATTACGATAGAACAAATTGACAGGGGGCAGTACTACCTCTGTGCCGCAAAATTACTCCTTGCTAAAACCCGAACCAACGATTTCTCTGATTCGATAGATCGGGCGATTTTGAGACTCATAATAGGTTCGCATAGAAATTTCGGCTAATAGCCCAAAGCCAAACAGTTGCACACCAGTTAGAAACAACACCACAGCCAGAATTAGCAAGGGGCGATCGCCGATATCCTGTCCTAATCCTAGCTTAAGGAAACAGAGATAAATTCCTATGGCGATTCCCAAACCCATTGAAATTAACCCCAACATACCAAACACATGCATGGGGCGAGTCAGGAAGCGCTTCATAAAGAATAGCGTCAATAAGTCCATCAAAACGCGAAAGGTGCGCCCTGGCCCATATTGACTCTTGCCATACTGCCGAGCATGGTGATTTACAGGAATCTCAGCGATTATGGCACCTTCGATCAAAGCGAGAAAAGGCAGAAAGCGATGTAACTCACCATACAGATTCAAGTCAGCAACCAGTTCCGAGCGGTAGGCCTTCAGGGAGCAGCCATAGTCGTGGATTTTTAAGCCCGTCACCTGACCAATCAACCAGTTGCCCAGACGCGAAGGTAATGACCTGGTCAGGGTGGCATCCTGACGCTGTTTCCGCCAGCCATTGACCAGATCGTAGCCTTCTGCCAATTTATTCACTAAACGGGGAATGTCGGCTGGGTCATTCTGTAAAGCACCATCTAGGGTGACAATAATCTGTCCCACAGCATGATTAAATCCTGCGGCCATAGCGGCAGCCTGACCATAATTGCGCCGCAGCAGAATAGCCCGCAAGTGCGATCGCTGCCTTGCCTGTTGGCGCAATTCCTCCCCAGAGCCATCTGTGGAACCATCATCTACGCAAATAATTTCGTAAACGAATTTATGAGATTTTAAGATTGCTTCTACCTGATTCAGTAGAGTGGGTAGAGTCTTTACTTCGTTAAAAATGGGAATCACCACAGAGAGGTCTGGTAGGGTTGAAGGGCTAGCCGGATCAGCAATTGTCCCAGAGCGATCGGGCTGAGACAACAAGGGATTCAATTGAGGATTCAGGGAATTCATAAACCGCACCCTATTTGTGTTCACCCTATTTGTGTTCATACAACCAGGCAATGCCAGCCCCCATCATTTCAGCCAAAACACTGACCAGCCGATAGAGGGCAACAGCAGCCAGCAGTTGAGCCGCTGGGATATGTTGCCTTAATAAGGCGATCGCAGTCGCTTCAAATACCCCAGTGCCACCCGGAGCACCGGGCACGACCAACCCCAACAACCAGGCAAAACTAAAGGCTCCCATGACCAGAGGTAATTCCGGGAGAGTCACGGTCGCATTCACTGCTAATAAAGTAAAGACAAATCCGGCTCCTCTCAACCCTAAAAAGACTAACTCTCCCAACAGGGGCAACAAGGGGTAGTGAGCTACCTGCAATGGCGGAACCGGTTCTGAACTTGTGGGTTTCTTTAATCGACTGGCAACTCTCAAAGCTGGATTCAGCACTCTAGGATGAAGCCCTAGCAACACGCCTATCAAGCAGAGGAGTTGTAGAACCCAATTGGACTGCTGGGTGGCGATCAGAGCGATCATCAGGGCACTAGCAGCCATCATCAAAGGTTCCAACACGATACTCAATGTTGCCACCTCCAAAGGCACCCCCACTGCTTTGGCAGCCCAAACTCGCCCATACAAGTGCCAAACATTGCCTGGAATATACTTGGCGATGTTGGTTCTGAGATAAACCCAAATACTCCAAGATCCACCCAAGGGCTGGTTGAGAAACCCCAAGATCCAGCCCCAGACCCAGCCCGCCCAAACATGGGCTGACAGGGTTAGACCCAGAGCGATCGCCAGATAAACCCAACCCGCCTGCTCAATTCGCAAGGTCAACACTTCTTGCCAGTGTTCTCGCAAAGTGGACATCAGAAAAAACAAAGTAATGCCCAAAATTAGCCAGCGCAGGTACGGTTTTAGTCGTGACCAAAGTTGTTTCACAATCAAATTCCTGGTGAGACAATGTAATTCGATTGAAGGCAATTCATGCAATCGGCTGAAATAATTTAAAGTCAGCAGAAACAATCAGCAGGCTCTTCACAAAAGCAATATCCTCTCATAACAAGAGGGTTTCCGGTCGGTGGCCTGTTAATTCACAATGCCAGTACAACTTTAGAACTACTAAAACATACGTGAGTCCTTACAGAAATGAAACTCCGACGAACGTCGTATGAATTTTATTCATGACCAAATGCTGCGCTTCCACCTGATTAAACTCTGACAATGATCCCTGACAATATATAGTGTTGTCATGTAGTGTTGTCATGCAAATTTCGCCGATAGTATGAATTACGTGATTGCTGTACTTGCAGACCGGATTCAAGCTGAGGAAGCCTTCTCTGCCTTAGAGAAAGAAGGCTTGCCCATGAGTCAGGTAAGTATTTTAGGTAGAGGGTATAAATCAGCAGATGAATTCGGGTTCCTTGACCCTAATCAGCAGGCTCGTAAACAAGCGTTGGGCATGGCAACTTGGCTCGTTCCATTCGGCTTTATCGCTGGCTTCGTTTTTAATGCCCTCACACAAATTGATCTGTTCCCCTGGGCTGGGGCCTTGGGGAATCATGTGATCGGTGGTTTTCTTGGAGCGATCGCCGGAGCAATGGGCAGTTTCTTTGTGGGCGGCGGCGCGGGCTTGGTATTTGGCAGTGGCGATGTGCTGCCATATCGCAATCGCCTCAACGAGGGGAAGTATATTGTTGTGGTCAGCGGAGCTCCCAATATCACCAATCAAGCCACGCGCATTTTGCGGCTCTTCAATCCAGAAAGCATTCAAGGGTATGTAGATCCAACTCAGGCCTGAGGAGATCCAGTGAAATTGTGAGATATAGCTGTAGCCATTTTTCTTAGGACGTTTTTGTGGGGGCGCGAAGCGCCCCCACAAAAACGTCCATGTCCTAACCGCCGTGGCTACGGCTATAATTTGGGATTGCTATCAATGCAAACTCTTGATGCAATCTATGACTCAACTTCCTCAGAATCTAGATGAAGCAATTGACCAGGCTCAGGCAGCTACTCAGGCGGCGATCGCCGATGGCTTAACTCGCCTACAGGTTGAATTGCTGTTTCCTGAACTCAAAATGATGCCAATTGCTCAACGGTTTTTGACCAGCTTTGAACCGCTAGGTGAAGAGTTAAGAGTGTTTTTCCCTGATCCAGGTGCGGCGGCTTTAGCCCGACGGGATTGGGGAGAAAAAAACTATGCGATCCGAGGGATAGGCGAGTTGAAGGCAAAGATCCAGCCCCAGGAGCGTGTTTTCCTATTTATTGAACCCTCTTCAGTTGAAGTGGCTCAGCTCGAAGAGCTTTGCCTGGAAGCAGCAGAGAGGGCAGTTGTTTTGTTAGCGCCTCGGCTGGAGGATGTGACAAATATTGGGATTGGTTACGCTGGCAGGCAACTGAGAGAGCGGTTCTTAAATCAGTTTGAGGCTTGCTATTATCTAAGACCTCTAGAGGGTGCTGCCCTCTATCGGTGTTATCCCTCTCCTTGGCAGATTTGGATCGAACAAGATGAAACCTTTAAACTGATTGCCGAGGAATCACGGAAACCAGTTGGGGAAGCGCTAGATGCCCTGCTGATGGGGAGGAGCGATCGCACAACTCAGACCAATCAACCGGTTGCTCGTCGAGGCGGACTATTTTCAGGCTTGAAGAGTTTCCTGCGGGCACTCAGCCAATAGGCTCTAACTCTGTCCATTCCGTGCTCAGCACACAAAGATTGTGTAAATAACGGTAGTTATTTACCGCAATAGGCATAATAGTAGTTAAGCATTAAGACCCATTAGTTCAAGGATAAGAAAACATACAAGATTTTAATTTGTTCTTCTTAATGATTTTCTTCCGATAACTTGGGTGGCAATGTTGTAGTAAGTAGTAACAAGTCATTAGATTCACTAGATTCACCGAGATTTTGCTGGTTTGTAGATTACGGGTTTCTACCAAGCTCTAAAGTTGTTGTGAAGAGGCATGTAATAGGGTGACTGCTGGTCGTCGCATTTTTATCGGAGATGTACACGGTCATTACGATGGCTTGATGAAGCTGTTGGAATCGATTGCTCCTAACGCCGAAGATCAAGTTTTCTTCGTGGGTGATCTCATTGACCGTGGCCCAAAAAGTTTTCAGGTGATTCACTTTGTTCGGCAAAATGCATACCGGTGCGTGTTGGGCAATCACGAACAACTCCTCCTGGAAGCCCTTGCTCAAGGGAGCGTGTGTCAACAAGCGCTCAATGCCTGGCTACATAGTGGGGGCTACACCACTGTCGCTAGCTACACTGAACCGGCAATCCTGTTGGAGCATGTAGAGTGGCTTCGATCGCTACCAACCTATCTTGACTTGGGCGATATTCTGCTGGTTCATGCTGGTATCCACCCGACTTTATCCTTTGAGCAACAAACGCCTCAGGAATGTTGTTGGATTCGGGATGAATTCCACAGTATGGTAAAACCCTACTTTGTCGATAAATTAATCATCACAGGTCACACCATAACATTCACGCTACCCAACGTCCATCCAGGTGCTTTAGCTCAGGGACAAGGATGGTTAGATATTGATACTGGAGCCTACCATCCCCGCAGCGGATGGCTAACAGGTGTTGATATGACGAATCAACAGGTTTACCAGGTTAATGTTTATCAGAATACTGAAAGAAACTTACCTCTGACTGAAGCAGTGGTTCAAGTTGATCCTGAAGCAGTCCATTCTCGCCGTCGCCAACTACTCCAGCTTTAACTTCTAACTCAAGATAATCATATGAAATAGAGGCCGCCGCTGTATTGACCGCAATAGCGGTTGCGCTCAACCTGCTATCTTCGAGGACTGGAGTGCAGCCAAATAGTACTTCATTTCATACGGTGACGGAGAGGGTGGGATTCGAACCCACGGTTCCTTGCGGAACAATCGATTTCAAGTCGATCGCATTCGACCACTCTGCCACCTCTCCAAGTTTTAATCTGACCCTGATTTATCTAACTCTGATTTCAGGGTTCAAAGCGTCCCAAAATTCCTGAGTCGGTCTTAAATAAACAAACGGGTCTTGTCTAGTATAAACAGGATTTACAGGATTGTGCATTCTTCCTGAGAAATTTTGGGCTAACCTCCCTCCTGTGCTCAGACATGCTTTGACTCTTCAGTCAGCGGGTAGGGATGCTGAAACAGGATTTGTCTGGATTTAATCGCTAATTCCTGGTTCAACCATACCAGTGATGCTTGCTGAATTTGTTGACTCTTGAGGGTAACCAGCGAAAAATTGCGGAAGCAGTCTTCTCCTGTTTTGATGATGCGGGGTACGTTAGCCGCATTTAAGTAAAGTGTGCCTTCAGGCGTGAGATGGATGGCGCGACGTAATTGGGTTTTAGTGTGGCGCAACTGGTGATGCATGTGCCCAAAAGCGACTAAGGGAACAGCCTTACCCAGGCTTTGAGTTTGGGCGATCGCCTCTGCCAAATCTGGGTCTCCATAGTCTCCACCGATGGGATGCCAGTCTTTACCACAGGGGTCTTCTGGTTGATCTCCTAATCCTTTAGGGCCACAGTGTCCCATAAACAGGATGGTATCGTGGGCCGCCCGATCAACCGCTGCCATGACGAGATTGACTGACTCTGTAAAATTGGTGACCCCATAGCGAACCTGATAAAAATCCTGATGCTTCCAACTTGAACCGCCCCAGCTAAACGGGCGACCACCAATCACCGTTAAGCCAAAATGTGGAAAATCGAGTTTGCCATAACCAACGTGGCAATTTCCTAATAAATCAAGCTGTTGCTGCACCCAGTCTTCTTTTCGGCGGTCGTAGGGACATTTTTTCCGCCCCCAATCCGTGGCAGTGTACCAGGCATCGTGGTTGCCTAAAATAACTGCTTTGGGCAGCGACAGATGGGCGATCGCCCGCACGACTTCTACTGCTTCATTGCCAAAGTCACCCACGAGCAACACTAAATCAACCCCTAAGGATTTGAGGGCAGCTTCATCTTGCGAGTCCCACAGATCATGGACATCTCCTACAACCGCGATAGTGATCGTCTGATCACAGCTATTGCTTTCAATTGACATGCTTAATGAAACACTCCACATCTCCCTTTTCCTTTAGGATAGGGGATCAGACGAGGAGTCAGGAAGAATAGCTGCCTTAGGGCAAAACTAACGAATCATTAAGGATTGAATAAAAATCCTTAATCTTCAGTCTACTGCCAACAGCCATCCGACTGCTAAAACCCTCGGTCAGGATTGAATGATTTGATAGAGATAGTAGGTTGCCATCGGAATAACTGTGGCTGCCACAAGTAATCCAATCACCCAAGCGACAGCATTGCTACTTTTTGTTTCTTCAGGGGTCGCAAACGTGCCCTCGGTTTGAACCACTTCCTCTAGGACAGGAGCACCTGGATCGGGTTGACCTGAAAGAACAGCAATCAGGCGATCGCTGGCATCTAGAAATGCCTGATTGTATCGGTTACCTTTGCGGATGGGAGCTTGTAAAGTCTCCTGAGCAATGCTTTCGGCAATATCTTGAGCCAAAGATACGTCTTGTCCATAGCGAATAGTGGACGTGTTAGTCACGTTATCGAGCACAAGCAAGACTTGATTGGTCTGCTCACCGGGTGTCTTAAACCAGCGTTGTAGTAATTGGTCAGCGAAAGAATCTATTGTTTCGCCGTAGTCCAATCGGTGGACTGTGACAAATCGAATTTCTACATTTGAATCCTCTGCCAAGCTAGACAGGATATCGTTGAGCTTTCCCTCGGTGGTGCGACTTAAAATTTCGGCTTCGTCATATACCCAATTAGATGAGTCAACCCCATTAGGAAAATCATAAACCCCTGTTGCCAGAGCAGGGGCAATCCATAGTTGACTGAACAAACATATGCCAACACAGAAGCTTAGACCAGCCTGCCAATAGGTTACTAAGCGATTTAGAACAACACTCAAACTCTGTGAAGGTTGGATCATCCTGCTTGCTCCCAAACTCATGCTTGTCACATTTTTACCCCAACAAAATACTATAACAAGACTTACGCAGTTGGATAATGTTGCAGACAGTCAGCACCCGTAAAATCATCTAACCTGAGAGCAGACTTGAAATTTTTCTATCCTCTAGAGAGATGGAATACTTGAAATCACGGCAATTTTGGGAGGATTAACAATTTCCAACATTTCCATCCTTCTAAGTTAGAGTAGGGTGAAGTAACCTCGGTTATATTGGTATGATGCTGCTGTCTAGCATCGTCTTGTTGATTTGTTCTGCTGACCTTTAACTTTAGTGCATGTCATACTGCAATCCTAACTCTCCTAATATTGTTGAAACGTCTCGGGTGCTTGGTGTTCACAAGAGGATGTTTTGGGCAGGTCAAAGAACTCTCAAATTTGGGAGCGTGCTTTGGTTTCTGAAATTCAGCAGTCAGCACAATTTCTAAGGAACTTTTATAGTTCTAGCGTCGCTGGGAACTTGCTTTGGTTTTGAAACTGTCTCTTTATCTAAATGAAAAAGAATTAAAGAACTTTCCTTCTATGTGCTTTCGTCTGAGACATCAGGTGAGATAGAAACTTTAATGTTATAGGCATTAACAGTAGGCTCTATGCCTCTGGTCGAAGTTGCTTATGGGAATGCTAGGTCAATCTTCTTTTCGCCGTATCCTGCTCTCGCGGATTCTGTTGTTCAGTATCCCAATTTTACTTTTGGGAGTTGCAGTAACATTCCGTAAAGCCCGGACTAGTTTACTCTATACTGCTCGTCAAAATTTGACTGAGAGCGCCATCCGTAAAGCTGATGTGATCTCTGCTTCGATTCATGCCTTACAAACGAGCTTGGCGATCGCCAGCGAGAGTGCAGATCTCAAAACAGGTTCTTCTGAAGCAAGGCGAATTTATTTAGAGCAACTGGCTTCAAGACTGCCGACAGATGTGAATTGTTTACAACTGGTAGACTTAGCGACTGAGCAGTTGGTGGTTAGTACCTGTGACAGTGAACCGATCGCTGCTCTACCCGCTAGTTTTTGGCCGCCCTATCAGGATCTCTCTGATCCGAAGCGATTGAGATTGCACCGCCTGTCTCCCGATTTATCTCAGTCAGTGGATGGGAGCAATCTTCAAAGCCAACTGGGAATTGCTATCACCACCCCAATATATGATCAGGTGGGTGAATTGCGATACAGTTTGACGGCTCGTTCGACGATTAGGCAACGAGAGAACGCAGAACCCTGGTCATTGTTAGGCTACACAGTTGTGATCGACCAGAACGGAATTTTCTTGTCTCATCCTTTCCGCGATCGCGTTGGTCGCAACATCAACGAGGAACGCGATGCTGCCAGATTTCGAGACATTCTTAAAAATGTCTTGCGGGATGAAAGTACCGTTCGGCATCTCTTTCATTTTGGTTCCAGCGGAGAGGAATGGTTAGCAGGTTTCAGTCCTCTATCTGTTCCCATTACAGCCACAGAACAACAAACCTGGGGAATTTTAGCGGTTACTCCCCTGAACAGCGCCCTCAAAGGATTGGAAGCAATCACCCAAATCTTAGTGATCCTGACAACGGGTTTATTGGCTGCTCATTTGTTAGCCATGCTATACACTGCTCGTGATCTGGCTCTGCCGTTAGAACAATTGGGCAAGTACGCCCGACGCATCCATCAACTCAGCCCTTTAGAACGGGCACCAAAGAATTTCACAATTCGAGAGGTAAATCAACTTGCTGAAGTGCTGGATGATATGGTGAAGCGTTTGGAGGACCGGGCTAGAGAGCTTGAAACAGCTTGGCAAGAAGCAGAAACCGCCAACAAATTGAAAGGCGAATTTTTGGCTAACACCTCACATGAACTCCGTACTCCGCTCAACGCTATTATTGGCTGTATTCGGCTCGTGCAAGATGATTGTTGTGATTCGCGAGATGAAGAGGTTGAGTTTTTAAGACAGGCAGACAAAGCTGCGGTTCACCTGCTCAAAATTATCAATGATCTTCTGGATATTCGGCGGATTGAAGAGGAAGGCATTCCGCTGTACTTGGAAATTATTGATGTCCGTCAAATTCTCAAAGAAGTGTTGGATTTACAAAGTGTGCAAATTCAACAAAAGGGGTTAGAGCTAAGAGTGATCCAACCGACTGTTCCAGTCATGATCAAAGTCGATGCTGCCCGATTAAAGCAGGTTTTACTGAATGTCGTCTACAACGCCACCAAGTTTACTGATCATGGCAGTATCACCGTACAAACTCAAGTTGAAATGATTCCTGCTCTACAACACTTCACTCCGTTAGCAGGGAATGCATCAGAAAACCTTGAAGTTCCTCCATTAGGATGGGTTTTGATCTCGGTTCTAGACACAGGCATCGGCATAGATCCGGCTCAACAACACAAACTATTTCGACCATTTGTTATGGTAGACGGGACGACGACCCGCAAGTTTGAAGGGACTGGATTGGGATTGGCCATTTCCCGAAACCTGATTGAAATGATGGGTGGCAGTATTTCTTTACAGAGTGATGGGTTGGATCAAGGCACAAGAGTGGAAATTCGGATACCTCTGGTTGAGAGTTTAATGGTGGAAGATGCTGTTGACAATTTGGCAGCAGCATCTCAACCTCAGCAGATGGTGGCTATAGTCTCATCCGGATCTGATCATGTCAAAGCGGACTCACTGACTTAAGGTAGGTATACAGTGAGATTTTTTATGCAGTGTCGTTACTGGGTTTGCTGTTTTCTGGCGATCGCTCCCTTAACGTTAGGGAGTTGTAGAAATTTATCCTCTGTCGCACCCCAATCATCCACAACCTCAACTCCAGTTCCCCCTCCCTCTGTTGCCTCCCCCTCCATTGCCT
>Ga0224723_1000354_pt1 | contig 32384 bp, 21 predicted proteins | sample Balambano_FR2_Me_FD_161647 | JGI IMG/M metagenome (GOLD analysis project Ga0224723, IMG submission 161647) | Freshwater sediment microbial communities from Lake Towuti, South Sulawesi, Indonesia - Balambano_FR2_MetaG | ecosystem: Environmental > Aquatic > Freshwater > Lake > Sediment | place... | reverse complement strand
ACTCTGGAACGGTCAATACTACCGTCTCGACAGCGGCAGCGGTTCTGATGTCGTCATGGCAGATCAGCTTTGCGGACAATTCTACGCCCGTCTGTTGGGGTTGCCCGACGTTGTACCAAGCGATTGCGGACAGTCTGCCTTGAAAACGGTTTACGAATCTTGCTTCCTTAAATTTCACGATGGTAAATTTGGCGCGGCGAATGGAGTCAGACCCGACGGCTCCCCAGTTAACCCTAAAGACACCCATCCTTTAGAAGTTTGGACGGGCATCAACTTTGGCTTAGCCGCCTTTCTAGTGCAGATGGGAATGAAAAATGAAGCATTTCAAATGACCGAAGCTGTAGTTCAGCAAATTTATCAGAACGGACTACAGTTTCGCACACCAGAAGCGATCACCTCGGCGGGTACGTTTCGCGCCAGTCACTATCTCCGAGCAATGGCAATTTGGCTAATTTACGGGGTTTTACGTCATTTTTAAGTGACTGTAGGGGCAGGTTTAGCAACAAGGCGATCGCTCAAACGCTAAGAGTCTAGCAAAACCTACCCTTACCGAGGGGATAAATCCTTCTTAGATTTCGTTAGCTGGCGGAAGTATTGGTCTTAAGCTGAGAAATCTGAGCAGCCTTCAGCTCAAGCTGATTTTTTTCAAGCTCAAGCTGTTTTTTTTCTCGCTTCAGGTTTTCTTCTAGCTCCTGAATTTGGTCACGCTGGGCTTTGAGGTCTAAAAGTTCCTGAACCTGCTTTTTTTCAAGCTCAAGCTGTTCTCGCTCAAGCTCAAGCTGTTTTTTTTCTCGCTTCAGGTTTTCTTCTAGCTCCTGAATTTGGTCACGACGAGCTTCCATCTCTAGGGCGCGTCGTCCAAGCTCCTGACTCTGTAACGTCAGAGATTGTCGCCACTGTTCTGCTCGCTGCACCTCTTGCTGCAAAATATCTGGGGTCACGCCAGTGACCAAATATCGCTGAATGACCTCCAAAATCCAGGCTGCTGCATCCTGAACCTCTTCAACCTGCCGCAAATCAGACAGTTGAACGAGCAAGAGCGCCTCGCTGCCGTAGTCGCCAACATCTGCATAGACAAAGTTGTCTTCTCCAGAGAAGATTGCCCAGGCATATTCAGCTTTTTCGTAGGCAAGCAGTTGCAGTTTTGTCTTGCCTACAGCATCTTTTTCCTGCACCTGAGCCAGATAGAGCATTTCAGCGACAGATTAACCATTTCTTGAATGACAGTATATCTTCATATCTTGTCTGACACCCAGTGAAAGATGTCTCGATTCTATGAAGATGTTTGGGGTTGAAAGTTTAGGCAGTTGAAATTTAGAGGAAGCAGCTACCTGGCGGCTTACAATCACCATTTAACAAGCTAGTTTGGACTGATCCGGATCAAACGAGCGCGGCTTTACTTAGGATCGTGAATTTAATAAATCCGCAAATTGTACGGGCGGGTTTAGCAGATCAATCGGCACTGTGCCATGAATTTGACGGCGAAACCCGCCCCTACCCAATCTCGATCTTATTTAATTTCCATTCCTTAGCTTTGGGCAAGCTCTTCTAGCAAGCTTTTGGAGCGAGCTTCATGCGCTAGGAATCAGCCTTTTAGTAGAACCTGCGCTCCTGATCGGGGGCTAGAGGCGGCTGAGGCGATCGCGCAAAATCTCCGCTTGCTTTTCTGCCTCGGCTAACGAGTCTCTCGCTGCCTGCACCACATCTGCCGGAGCTTTATCGACAAATTTGGGGTTGCTGAGGCGATCGCGCAAAATCTGACTTTCGGACTCTGCTTTCGCCAGATCCTTTGTCAGCTTAGCTTGCAGCGCTGCTACATCGACTACGCCTTCCAGGGGAATGAGAACCTGCACCGTGCCGACAACCCCGGCGATCATCTGCTGTTGAGGCAGCTTTTCGACGGTCAGCGTTTGGGTTGGCGTTAAGGTCTGGGGCAACGGATCTTGGGAGTTGGACAATGACATTCTGCCTGCAACTTGGGCAGTCAGGGTGTTTAGCTGCTTAGTAAAATCTTGACGGTCATCGGCGCGGAGTAAGAAGCGGTAGATGAACCAGATGGTATACCCTAAGCCGATTAGTTTCAAGAAGGGCGAGATCAGCAGCAGACTATCGACTGCATCCAGTACAGCCAACGTGACTTTGATGATAATGAGCAGCGCTAGAACGAGTCCGAGGGCGATCGCTGGCTTACGGTACGATTTCAACGGCTCAGTGTCAGGTCTAAGGGGTCGCGGAGTTACCGGACGCTCGATCGCTTCGATAGTCAAATTCTCCACTTTGGCAAGATCCTTGATGTAGTCCTGCCCTGCGATGAGAATTTGCTGTTCGCGATCGCTCTCCGTCTGCAAGTTAGTTTGAATTTTCACCCCTGGCTTGATGTCTGCCTCAGCCCGTAGGTTACGAATCGTGCGAATCGTGCCGATCAGCAGGTCAAACTGTGCCTCCAGGTCAGTATTAATCAGGCTTTCGTCTACTTCAGGGTAAGCCTGGATTGCTAGATAACGATTTTCCTCAGCTTGCGTGAGTGTATGCCAGACCTCCTCGGTGATGTGAGGCATGAATGGGTGCAGCAGTCGCAAAATGCCGTCTAGCACCTGGGCAAGGGTTTGCTGGGCAACTTCCCTGGAGCGCACTTCGGCTGGGCTGACTTCGGCTGGGCTGACTTCGGCTGATTGTGCCTTGAAGAGCCTGGATTTGACCAGTTCAATGTACCAGTCGCAGAAATCGCCCCAGATGAATTCATATAGCCCTTTGGCGGCTTCTCCTAGACCGTAGTTATCGATGTAGTCGCGAGTTTGGCGCACCACCTGGTTATAGCGGGAGAGAATCCAGCGATCGCTCAGTTCCAACTCGCCTGCCTGGGGTTTGCCCAACTGCTCTGGCGTTTTGCCGTCCAGATTCATCATCACAAACCGGGAAGCATTCCACAGCTTGTTGGTGAAGTTGCGCGAGGCCTCAACGGAAACTGACTCGTCCGTCTTACGGTTATATTCCAGGCGAATGTCTTGCCCTGCACCCGCCACTTCTCGAATTAGCGTATAGCGCAGTGCGTCAGTGCCATATTTGTCGATTAGAATCAGCGGGTCAATGCCGTTGTTTGCCGACTTCGACATCTTTTTGTTGTTTTCATCGCGCACCAGTCCGTGAATGTAAACCGTGCTAAACGGCATTTTTCCGGTGAAGTGCCCCGCCATCATCGTCATTCGTGCGACCCAGAAGAAGATGATGTCGAATCCCGTAACTAGCGTTGTCGTGGGGTAATAGCGCTCCAGGTCAGGCGTTTGCTCCGGCCAGCCCATTGTCGAGAAGGGCCACAGCCCTGATGAGAACCAGGTGTCTAGCACATCGGGGTCTTGGGCAAGCTGAACGTCATCGCCAAACTGCTGTCGGGCTTGCTCCCAGGCGCTTGCTTCACTGGTGGCAACGACAAAGGGCGTGTCGTCGGTGATCTGTCCATTGGTTTTGTTGATGGCGTACCATGCGGGAATCTGGTGCCCCCACCACAGTTGGCGGGAAATGCACCAGTCTTTCAGGCTAACCAGCCAGTCGCGATAAACCTTTGTCCAGCGTTCCGGCACGAAGACGGGATCATTCTGCTGGTCGAGAAATTCTAAGGCGCGGTCGGCCATTGGGCGAATTTTGACGAACCACTGGGTTGAGAGTAGCGGTTCGACGGGGACTTTGCCGCGATCGCTATACGGCACCGTATGTCGATAATCCTCCACTTTCACCAAGAAACCCTCTTCTTCCAGGCGCTTCACCACATTCTTTCTCGCTTCAAACCGATCCTGTCCCTCAAATGGGCCAGCGTTGGCATTGAGTGAGCCGTCCTTGTTCATGATGTTGATGAACGGCAGGTTGTGACGTTTGCCCATCTCAAAGTCATTCGGGTCGTGGGCAGGCGTGACCTTGACACAGCCCGTACCAAAGCTGGAATCGACGTACTCATCCGCGATGATCGGAATTTCGCGTCCCATGATTGGCAGGGTCAACGTTTTACCGACTAAATGCTTGTAGCGCTCGTCGTTAGGGTTAACCGCTACGGCAGTATCGCCCAGCATCGTCTCAGGGCGCGTCGTTGCCACCTCAACGGAGCCAGAACCATCGGTGAGCGGATAGCGGAAGTGCCAAAGATGTCCGTTGACCTCCTGATTTTCTACCTCCAGGTCAGACACGGCAGACTGGCTGGCGGGGCACCAGTTCACCAGATATTTGCCGCGATAGATTAGCCCTTCGTTGTAAAGGCGCGAGAAAGCTTCCAGGACTGCCTTAGAAAGTCCTTCATCCATCGTGAAGCGTTCGCGTGACCAGTCTACGGAAACGCCCAATCGCCGCAGTTGTCCGACGATAGTGCCGCCGGATTCTTCTTTCCATTCCCAGGCCCGTTGCAGAAAGGCTTCGCGTCCAACCTCGTCACGGGTTTTGCCTTGCGATCGCAACTCCTTTTCCAAAATGGTCTGCACTGCAATGCTGGCGTGGTCGGTTCCCGGTAGCCACAGCGTATTTCGCCCGATCATCCGGTGATAGCGCACCAGCGTATCGATCAGACCCATTTCAAAGGCGTGACCCATGTGCAGGCTGCCCGTCACGTTAGGCGGCGGAATCACGACGCAATATGGCTCACCCGGCTGGTTAGGGTCTGCTTTAAAGACCTGATTTTCCTCCCAGTGCTGTTGCCATTTGGCTTCTGTCAGGGAGGGATCGTATTGGCTGGGCAAGTTGGTTGCAGTCATGAAGGAAATGGGAAAGTAAGGGGCAAGCTCTTCAGTTTACTTAAAATTTTGCCATGAGCGATCGCCAAGCTGCCAAGCGAGAATTGTTCAGGCAGCGGCGAAATCGCTAAAGCAGCGCTCATTCTCAGCTAAAACTCAGCTAGGGTAAATAAACTGCTCTTTAAGAATGAAATCAGGATTAGGCAAAATGTAGCACTCAGATCTGCGACTTCTCGAAGAAGTCGCAGATCTTGCCCCCTTGTGCAACCTCACAAAGAATTGGAATGAGCAACGTTGAACTTAGCAGAAAAGCATCTGATTGTTTTTACCCGATATCCAGAAGTTGGCAAGACTAAAACTCGTCTGATTCCGGCATTAGGGGCGGAGAGAGCGGCTATGCTTCAGCGGCGAATGACCGAGTTTACGCTGAAACAGGTGGAGCAATGGGTCGATTTGCACGAGAGCAATTTGAAAGGCGATCGCTCCTCTCATTCCCCCCTATCCGTTGAAATTAGATTTGCGGGGGGCGATCGCTCCCTCATGCAAGGCTGGCTCGGTTCACGCTGGAGCTATCAGCCCCAAGCCGCAGGCGATTTGGGAGAAAGAATGCGGCAAGCCTTTCAGTTTGCCTTTGAGACGGGCAGCAAGCGGGTTGTGACCATTGGAATAGACTGTCCCGAATTGGATGCTGCTACGCTAGCACAGGCATTTCAAGCATTGCAGAATCATGACCTGGTGCTGGGTCCAGCAACCGATGGAGGCTACTACCTGATTGGGCTGCGTTCCCTAATTCCAGAGTTGTTTAGCGGAATTGACTGGGGAACTGACCAAGTGTTTCAGCAAACGGTCGCTGTCGCGGAGGCGAAGGGAGTGGCGATCGCCACTCTTGCCCCGCTCACGGATGTCGATCGCCCAGAAGACCTGCCCGTCTGGGAGGCAACCCAGGCGTGAGGTATTCACAAAATCGTTTCCCTTCCCCCAAAATTTCTATCATCATCCCAGTGCTGAATGAGGCAAATGTAATTCAGCAGATCCTCAACCAGATTCGCAGTTCCGCTGTCGAAATTATCGTTGTGGACGGCGGCAGCCATGACCAAACCGTTGACATTATGAAATCTCTGGGCGATCGCATCATTCATTCAAGATCAGGACGAGCCTATCAGATGAATGCTGGAGCAAACGTCGCAACGGGAGAAATTTTGCTGTTTCTCCATGCCGATACTCGCTTGCCCAACGGATTTGTCGAGCAAATTCACCAAACTCTGGCTCAACCTAAAACCCTTGCCGGAGCCTTTGCTTTGAAAATTGATGGGCGGCATCCAGGACTCAGACTAGTGGAATGGGGCGTGAAGATGCGATCGCACCACTGCCAGATGCCCTACGGCGATCAGGCGCTATTCCTCAGAACAGAAACCTTCCATCGCTTCGGCGGTTTCCCAGAACTGCCGATTATGGAAGACTTTGAACTGGTTCGACGGCTGCGGCGAAAGGGGAAGGTGGCGATCGCTCCTGCCTCAGTCCTCACCTCAGCCCGACGCTGGGAAAAGCTAGGTGTTTTGAGAACGACACTGCTCAATCAGGTGATTATTGCGGCTTACTTGCTGGGTGTATCTCCGGCAAGAATCGTGAGATGGTATCGGGGCGATCGCCGCAAATGCTAATTCTCTGAGGACATTCGATACTGTTCAAAATGTGTTGCGAATCTAATATTCGAGGAACAGGGTATCAAAGGTATCAGGTGGAGAGGGAGCGATCGCCATTTTTACTGCTTTCATTGTCGGCTGAAGAGTTGCTTCTACGCTGGGTGTCGGCACTTCTTCACGCATCTGCTGCACGTTGTTTTCAAGTTCAGCCACCCGACCATCCAGAACTACAATTCGGTCGGTAATTTGCTGTCGCCGCTGTTCAAGGCTCTGCAATTCTTGCTGAAGTCGTTTTTTCTCAATCACCAACTTGTACAGGTCAAGGAATGCGGTTGCCTCTGTTTTGGGGCGAGGCATAGTGCTGATGGGGCGAATCGTACCTTTGACGGGAGGGCGGCGCATAGGGGATAGCAATGATTAATTTGCCCGTAGTATTCCCACCGTCGAACAGAGCTATCATGCTCAAAGTTTTGTAACGTCGTGTTTTCAGCTACAGTTCCCCCAGGCGGGCTGCTCAACAATTGGGGTTTAAGTATTGGCGTAGTGTGCAACTTTTTCAAGCCTCTTGTGGGATGGGTATCTTGCCCGTCTCAATCAAGCAGGCAAGATGCCTGCTCCACACGCTGGATTTGAATGTTGCTTTGATATGAAACCTCGAATTATTGTCTGTGGTTTAGGTCGAACTGGCTATAAAATTTTCTCTTTATTAAAGCAGCAGGGTGCTTTGGTTACAGGAATTAGCGACTGCCCAGTAGAGGTTTTGCGGGAGCGGCTGCACGGTCTAGACGTGGATCACGAAGCCGATATTGTGGTTGGAGATCTGCGATCGCCTGGGACGCTTTTAGCAGCAGGGGTGAAGGAAGCTCATACACTCGTGCTGGCAACCCGTGATGATGCGTTAAATTTGGCGGTGTTGATTCAGGCGCGAGTGCTAAATTCCCAGATTCGAGTGATTAGTCGGTTGTTTAATACCAGTTTGGGCGATCGCCTCGACCACACCCTACCTGACCACGCTAGCATGAGCGTCGCCGCCCTATCCGCGCCTGTGTTTGCCTTTGCTGCAATGGGCAATCGGGCGATCGGGCAACTGCGACTGTTCCATCAGGTCTGGCCGATTCATGAAGAACACATTGACGAAACGCATCCCTGGAAAGGACGGAAGCTCGCTGACCTATGGGAAGACCGTTCCCGGATGTTGATCTACTATTTGCCTGTGGATAGCGGGTCAGACTTGGTGTCGGCTGTAGTGGAGGGGCAGGTTTTGCGGGTGGGCGATCGCCTGATCATTGCCACTCAGCCCAACATCCGCAGCTTTCGCAAAACCTTCAAGCAAAAGTTTTCAGAATTTCTGCTAAGCCTACGTCAGTTTCAGCAGCAGGTCAGCTCTACCGTTGTTGTGCTGCTGGTGCTGTTGGCAACGATTTTTGGCGCAACCCTCACCTACACAGCGGTAAATCTGCAAACTACGCTCGTAGATGCCCTTTACTTTTCCGTCGGAATGATTACCGGAGCCGGGGGCAATGAGGGCGTTGTAGAACACGCTCCCGCTAGCATCAAAGTTTTTACTGTGGTGATGATGCTGGTCGGTGCCGCAGTGATTGGAATCTGCTATGCACTGCTGAATGATTTTGTTTTGGGAACCCGCTTTAAGCAGCTTTGGAACACCAATCGCATTCCCCGGAGTCAGCACTACATTATCTGCGGGTTAGGTGGAGTCGGGGTGCAAATCGTTAATCACCTTCACGCCAACGGCTGTGAAATTGTAGTGATTGAGCCTGACCCGAATAACCGTTTTTTGAATGTTGCCCATTCGCTCGAAGTTCCAGTGATTCAGGGAGACGCTAGCGTTCTCGCAACTCTGGAATCTGCCAACGTTGCCGAAGCAGAGGCCCTTCTAGCCGTTACCAGTGATGACGTTGCTAACCTGGAAATTGCTCTCACTTCCAAAGGGCTGGCTCCTCGGTTGCCTGTGATCGTCCGCAATCAAGATCCCCAATTTGCGCCATTGGCTCAGCAGGTATTTGACTTTGAGGCGGTGCTTAGCCCAGCCGAACTTGCGGCTCCTTCTTTTGCGGCAGCGGCTTTGGGTGGCAGAGTTTTAGGGAATGGGATGACGGCGGATAGTCTATGGGTGGCGCTAGCAACCATCATTACACCGGGGCATCCTTTTTGCGGTCGGCGGGTGAAAGAAGCTGCGATGACGACTGATTTTGTGCCGCTCTATCTTGAAACTCGCTGCCAGACCATTCACGGATGGGATCTGCTAGAAGTTAGTCTAAATGCGGGAGATGTTTTGTATTTAACAATGCCCGCTACCCATTTAGAGCAGCTTTGGCGGGTTAATCCGGCTCTGGTGACGATAATGGGACGATGATAGACAACCTGTGCCATACCCCTCGTTGATCCCTCGTTCCTGGCTTCTAGCCAGGAATGCAGTTCTAGAGGCTCTGCCTCTATTTCCTGTTGGAGGAGGCAGAGCCTCCAAAGCGGCATTTCTAGGCTCTGCCTGGAAACGAGGCGTACTCGTTACCCATTACCCATTCTCAATGTCCCTCAATCTTCCAAGAAAACGCCACACTCAACAGCAGCCCTGGCTTTTAACCTTCTGGACAGTCCTGGTTTTCGCTTTTCTGTATCTGCCGATCGCCACTCTCATCTTCATCAGCTTCAACGATTCGGCAATTTTGTCGCTGCCGTTTAAGGGATTCACCGTTGACTGGTATGAGATGGCGTTTGGCGATCGCCCCCTGCGTCTCTCCCTCTGGAATTCTCTGCAAGTAGCAGCAATGGCAACCGTGCTAGCAACCGGGTTTGGGCTGTTGGCGGCTTTTGCAATTTACCGCTATCAGTTCTTTGGCAGAAACAGTTTTCGGATCGCGCTAAATTTACCCATTTTGCTACCGGGAGTGGTGACAGGAGTAGCAATGCTGGCTTACTTTTCTAGCTTGGGATTGGAGCTTTCCCTATGGACGATAATTTTGGGACACGCTGTATTTGGTTTGCCAGTGGCGTTAGGGCCAATTCTGACGCGGCTGACTCAATTCCCTCGCAGCCTGGAGGAAGCCGCTTATGATTTGGGCGCAAAGCCAGCACAGGTTTTTCGCGGCGTAATTTTTCCTTATATTCGTAGTGCGATCGTCTCTGGGGCGCTACTGGCATTCACGCTATCCTTTGATGAGGTAGTCGTGACAATCTTTCTCACGGGGCGAGACGATACTTTGCCAATGGAGATTTGGGGTAGATTGCGGACAGACATTACACCAGAAATTGCCGCAGTTGCGACATTGGTGTTAGGGGCGAGTACGGGGATTGTGTTGTTGAGTCAGTGGGTTGTGGGGAGGGATGAGGGATGAGGGATGAGGGATGAGGGATGAGGGATGGTAGCGTTGTTTATCTAGAAGGGGTGAGTAAAATCTATCCGACAAAGGCAGGAGAAATTTTTGCGGCGCGGGATGTAACGATTGATGTGCAGCCGGGAGAGTTTTACTCGCTGCTGGGGTCGAGTGGGTCTGGGAAGACGACCACATTGCGGCTGATTGGGGGGTTTGAAATTCCTGAATATGGGAGCGTTTGGATTGGGGGAGAGGAGGTAACGGAGCAGCCTCCCTATCGGCGTGATGTACATACGGTGTTTCAGAGCTATGCGCTGTTTCCGCATTTGACGGTGGCTGAGAATATTGCCTATCCGCTGCGAATTGCTAAAGCGGCTCGTGCTGAAGTGACTGAGCGGGTGGAGGAATCGCTCCGGATGTTTCAACTGGAGGGAATGGGCGATCGCCGTCCCTCACAGCTCTCCGGCGGACAGCAGCAGCGGGTTGCCCTGGCGCGGGCGCTGATTAGCCGTCCCAAAGTGTTACTGCTGGACGAACCGCTATCTGCCCTGGATGCCAAAATTCGGGAGGAAGTGCGTCAGGAGCTACGCGATCTGCAAAAACAAACCAATCTGACCTTTATCTACGTGACTCACGACCAGGAAGAAGCACTGGCGCTGTCCGATCGCATTGCTGTCATGCACAACGGCCAGGTGCAGCAAATTGGCACTCCCAAGCAAATTTACGATCGCCCAGCTTCGCTATTCGTCGCTCAGTTCATCGGCAAAGCTAATTTTTTCAACGGCACGGTTCTCGAAACGACTGGGGAAACCGCTGCGGTTGACGTAAACGGAACGAAGATCTGGGCGACTTTGACGGGGCGATCGCCCTCCATTGGCAACGCTGTAACCCTGATGGTTCGCCCAGAGCGAGTGCGTTTAGGTGAATCTGCTAAGACTGCTGAAGCGGACAACCAACTTTCTGGCAAAGTTGCTAGTGTTACCTATGTCGGTCAACTGATTGAGCTTAAGGTCGAAACGCCCGTCGGCTCACTCACCGTCACGCAGCTTAGCTCAACCGTAGACCTCAGCCCCGAACAGTCCCTTTCCTGGAATGCTAACGACTGCATCCTTCTGCCCGACTGATACGGAATCCATTCCGTAAAGAAGCACTATTTGGTGTATGGGCGAAGCATTCGGCAAATGAATTGTCTCGTTCCCAGGCTCAGCCTGGGGATGCTCATTCGGGAGGCTCTGCCTCTCGCCATGGGCTTGAGGCAAAGCCTCAGGTTTGTCATTTCCAGGCAAAGCTTGAAAACGAGAGTAAGGGTACTCAGATGTGCGACTTCTCGAAGAAGTCGCACATCTCGCCCCGTCACTAGATTCCAATTTTGAATTTTTAACTCTTCATCGATTTAAGAGGTTTTTATGGACAAGCTGATTCATTATCCTATGGTGATTGGAGAAGAACTCGTCTCTACGGGTAGCGAAGATCTGATTGATCCTGCAACCGGACAAGTTTTTGCGACGGTTGCTTTAGGAACCAAAGAGGATGTCGATCGAGCAGTGGCGATCGCCAAGCAAGCTCAAATTGCCTGGGCTGCCCTTTCCTACGGAGAACGCAGCGCAGCATTACTGAAACTGTGTGACGCTCTGGAAGCTAAAAGTGAAGAACTGGCAAGGCTGGAAAGCCAGAATTCCGGCAAGCCGCTGAAGCTCACCGTTGAAGGCGACATTCCCTTTGCGATCGACAACCTGCGCTACTTTGCCTCGGTGCTGCGTCGCCAAGAAGGCAGTGCCGCCGGAAGCTACATCGGCGGCTACACCAGCATGATTCGACGAGAACCAATTGGCGTAATCGGCGCAATCACCCCCTGGAACTACCCCTTCATGATGGCAGTTTGGAAGCTTGGGCCAGCCCTGGCAGCAGGCAACGCCGTTGTAATCAAGCCCGCGCCCAACACACCCGTCACCACGATCGAACTAGCGGAAATTGCTCTGGAATCTGGCTTTCCCGCCGGACTGATCAACGTCGTCACCGGTGGAGCGGAAGTCGGTGAAGCCATTTGTACCCATCCCGACACCCGCATGATTAGTTTTACGGGCAGCACCCGCACGGGCAAGCGCATCGCTGAACTTGCCAGCCCAATGGTCAAGCGTGTCACCCTGGAATTAGGCGGCAAAGCGCCTTTTGTCGTCTTCGCGGATGCCGACATTGAAGCAGCGGCTCACGGGGCTGTAGCGGCTTCCTACGTCAACAGTGGGCAAGACTGCACCGCCGCCACTCGCATCTATGTGCAAAACGAAGCCTTTGACCAGTTCCTCAGCCGCTTTATTGACCTGTCTAAGCAGGTGAAGGTTGGCAATCCATTTGAGGAAGGCACGGACATTGGCCCACTGGTCAGCGAAACCCAGCGGCTCAAGGTCAAAGGCTATGTCGAAGAAGCCCGTCAGCAGGGAATTAAGGTGGCGCTGGGTGGCGAATTGTCGGGAGGCGAAGGGTTCTACTACCCGCCAACCATCCTGGTCGATGCGCCCGAAGATGCAAACTGCGTCTGTGAAGAAATCTTTGGCCCAGTCGTGGTCGTGAATCGCTTCTCAGACGAGGCAGAGGCAATCAAACTGGCAAACAATACGCCCTACGGTTTGGCAGGCAGCGTTTGGACATTGAACGTCCAACGAGCCATGCGAATGTCAGCCGCAATGGAGTGCGGTACGGTCTGGGTGAATGACCACATTCCGATCGCCAGTGAAATGCCTCACGGCGGCTTTAAGCAAAGCGGCATCGGCAAAGATATGTCCTACTACGCCCTAGAGGAATACACCATCGTCAAGCACGTCGTCTTTGACCACACCGGAGAGCAACGGAAACCCTGGCACGCGGTTGTTTTGGGGGAGGCAAATTAGGATGACTTTCCAACTTTGCCAAAATCTTTCCTGACGGAAGGGGTGCAATGGGAATAAAGGAATGGTAGATGCACCCTGATTTAATCCCTGGCTTCGGCTGGGGATTTTCTTTTATAGCGGATAGCCATATTGATTAGGACATTTGGTGGCGCGGCGCCGCCGCGCCACCAAATGTCCATGTCCTAACCTAGCTGACTACAGCTATGAGTAACTACAGTTCTAAAGATGGAATCAGCCTCTAGGATAGACTTGAGGTAGTGAAAGAAATGGTTTGACCTTAAGGCTGTATGACCACTCGACCAGAGGTACTCAGGCAAAGTGAGTTGCTCAATCAGCTAGTGCTTGACCGCAACAGCCTGGAAGAATTGGGGCGGGTCGAAGTGTTGTGGATATATCCTCCCAAGCATCAGGTGTTGGGGTTTGTCTGTAAATCGGGCTTTTTGGGCGCTAAAAAGGCAGCATTTAAGTTAGCCCAAATTTCAACTTTAGGCGCAAACGGCATTTTGACACAGGGGCAGTCTGAGGAAACAGATGCCGACAAGGTTCGCAAACTAGAATCTGTAATCGGTCATGAAATTTGGAGCGATGCAGGCAACAAGGTTGGCAGAATCACAGATTATCTGTTTAATCTGCAAACCGGGGCAATTACTCAATACCTCTTCCTTTCCAGTGGGTGGGGCGGCATTGCCGGGGATGTGTATCAGCTCCCACCCACACAAATTTTTAGTGTCGGCAGTAAGCGAGTGCTAGTTTCAGAAGCCACAGCCCATCAGTGTATGCTGTATCGGGAAGGGATTAAGCAGAAGCTGACGAAGGTTGGAGATGTGCTAAAGGAAGATTATGAACAGGCAACGCAGGAGTGGCGATCGCTTACCCAACGTGCCCAATCTGCCACCGAAGACGCAAAAGGACGACTACAAACGTTAGCGGAACAGGCAAAAGAACGCGCTCACGTCCTCTCTCAGCAGGCAAAGCAAAAAGCCCAAACGCTCAGCGAACAGATCAAGACCGAATCTCAAACGATCGCTCAGCAGGCAAAGGAAAGGAGCCAAACGCTGGCCGAGCAGGTTAAGGAGCGGACTCAAACGCTAGGAAAACAGGTAGAGGAAGGCATCCAGACCTTGACCGTGCAGGCTGAGGAAATCTTCGACCCGGATGTGAAACACGCTCCAAACAGTTCACCACCTGCATCGAATACGGCTCCTTCAAATTCAACAACCTCTTTTAGCGAGTCAGAGATGGCCTGGGATTCAGATGATTGGGGCGATCGCCCCGACGAATCTGCTCAATCTGCTCAATCTGCTCAATCTAATCAGTCTGGCAACGACGATGATGAGCCTTGGCTCTGACCGATGAAAAAAGGCGCACTGACTAGTGCGCCTGTAGATCTATGCTTCAACCATGCTTCAACTAAATTTGAAGGTAGATTTTAGTAAGCTCCGCTCTTGTTTAGGACAGACTGAATCGTTTTCAGGATTAGAGCGATGTCATAGCTAACCGACCATTTCTCCTGGTAGGCAACATCCATCTTAACGATGTCTTCAAAGTCTTCGACGGTAGAGCGACCGTTAGCCTGCCACTCACCTGTGATTCCAGGCTTGACTAGTAGACGTTGATAGTGGTGACGCTTGTACTTCATTACCTCGTCCACTGTGGGCGGACGAGTGCCGACCAGACTCATTTCTCCTTTGAGAACATTCCAAAATTGGGGAAGTTCATCCAGGCTAGTACGGCGCAGGAAGCGACCAACTTTGGTAACGCGAGGGTCGTTGCGGTTTTTGAAGATATTGCCCTTTGCCTGATTGTGAACCAGATGCTTTAGGGTATCAGCTTCTACAACCATTGAACGAAACTTCCAGATGCGGAAAGTGTTGCCGTTCAGCCCGCAACGGATTTGGCTGTAGAAGATTGGGCCAGGGTTGTCAAACTGGATGGCGATCGCCACTGGAATTGCTACAAGCGCAGTAATTGCTAGACCAACCAGCGCTCCCAGGATATCAATCAGGCGCTTAGCCTTGCTATTTGTAGAAGGATGCACCTCTGCGGAAGAGGCGATGATCTCGTTCAAGTGAGCCAGCGCAGGTGAGTGAGTTAACAAGGAAGAAGGAGGGTTGGAAGTGGTAATCACGATTCGCAGTTTTCTCCTCTACAGGTCAGTTGGCTGAAAGTCAACCTTCTGTAACTATAGGAGGCAGATCTTTGATCGAGCCAGTGAAATGGGCTGCATTTGCCCAATCTTTGAACTCGATGAGAGTTTTATAAAGTTCCAATGTACTGAACTTCCGTAAAAGAATGCTTTTGACAGGGTTAAATCTGGGATTTGGCGGGTAAAATTCCGCACAAATACTGTAGGACAACACCTGTCATGCAGTCCAACTCTGCCAGTTTCCCAAACTTCTAATGCTTCATTCTTGGGCTGGCACCCCCAAACCAACAGTGAGCGGTTCTGATAGCTTTTGGTGTGTGCTAGCTGTAATCGTGCTGAGATAGTTGCGGAAGTGATTCCACTGCTGATAGTTAGGGCGATAGGTTTGGCTATCGAGTTTTTGGAACAGCGAAGCCGTCAGAAGCATTTGATAGTCTAGGTTCTGCCTGGATTGGGGAGCCAGTAAATCAGCGTACTTTTCTGTGGGAACCAGTCCAGGCGGAAGGTGTCCTTCCAGGAGGGCAAGAATGTGTAGACGGCAAGCTTGGGTATTAATGCCTCGCCGCTCTAACATTTGCATGATTTGAGGGAGAGAGAGGGGCTGGTCGGGAAAGGCTCTAAGCAATTCCATGAGCAAGAAATAGTCGCTGTATTGCTGGCGGGGCAGGTTGAGTACCTGGGGATGGAGTGGCAGAGTTGCCAGCCCATAAGCGACTCGGCTACAGGTAGGGAGGCGGTTTTCTTGAGTGGAGCCAGTGCGACTGTTGGTGTAGGTGTCTTGGATGATGGTGGCATTTGGCAGCTTTTGTCGGAGCCAGCGAGCGATCGCCCCAAAGGAAGCTGTGCCGCCCGTACAAATTACCTGATTAATCGACTGAATCGGTACGCCAGTTTGGGTAAGCAGAGCATTCAGTTCCCGGTTTAACCGCTGAACGTATGGCAGCAGCACCCGACTACCCAATTCTCGGCGCATGACCGTCCACTGCTGATCGCCCAATTCCAGGTTAAATCGGTCTTGCTGTTGCAGGATAAGTTTCAGATATTTCGCGGCTTCGAGTAAGCTTTGCCCCATTGGTAAGCTTTCAAGTCGCTGCTGTAATCGCTGTCGGTTGAGAGGGTCTGGCTCTCCGGGTGAGGGCAGATTTAAGCTTTCTAGTCCTAAGCTATCCCAGGTCATCGTTTTAGATGACGATTCAGACGGCTGCCAGTGCCATCCGTCTACAAAAGCGCCGGGTCTAGCGGTTTGCCCTGAGCCAAAGGTATAAGTATCAGAACTGCCCCGACGAGGCTGGCGCGACCAGGTAGGGTACAGCAATTGGCAAATGATGTCCTGGTCTAGCGCTTTACCAGCATAGGGTAGGCTGCGGAGGGTGAAATCTTGGTAGGTCAGATTTCGTAAAGCGCTAGGCAAGTCAACTAGTGCCATCTCGGTAACGCTTGCCCCAGCGCTAATGACAAGGGTGCTGCCCTGCCAGTCGGTGTTGTAAAGGTAGGGTTTTTGGGAGAGGTTGTTGGGCAATACAACTGCTCGACCATCTGCACTTCGCAATCCAGATAGGAGGGTGGCGATCGCATCCTCAATAAAGAAAATTTGCTCTGGATGGGCAACCAGTTTGGCTCCCAGCACCGCTTCTCGAATGTTAAAGGTGTAGGTATCTGACCAATTGGCAGGGTAGCCCATGACGACACCAGCAAGCTGACGTAGTGCTGTTTGAAAAGTGGCTGCATCCAGTCCAACGGCTGCACAATCCAGGGCTGAAGGGGTTGGGGTGGCCAGGCGATGATAGCTGAGGGTTGCTAATAGGGTTTGTAAGGACTGATGCAGCCAACTCATTTCTAGCTGATGCTGATCAGACCACTGTAAAACTGGTTCCCAGCCTGAAGTTTGGGGGGAATAATGGGGAACGCCGAGGCTGAGATAAGGCTTAAAGTCCCGCAGCAATAGTTTGGTGGAATCTGCGTCGATTGCTCCACTAGACTGGTTGCGCTGGTTGAGGTCAAGGGCAAGAGAGCCAATGGCAACCGAAGTGACAGCGTTTTGATCCTGGGTTGGGGACGGCAGGTTAGGGTCTGTAGGGGAGTCGCGTCCAGTAGACAGGTAGGCGATCGCAGGCAATCGAAACGACTTGTCTGCAACAAAGCCGCCTTGATCTTGGGGTCGCGCCTCTGACCAGTAGATTGGGTAAAGTTCGCAGGTTGAGCGGTTGAGCAGAACGGCAGAGATTCCCGTTGTGCCAAAGTCAATTCCTAGATACCAATCTTTAGCAGCTAGCTCTTCGGCTGATTCGCTGGACGGGGTTTCGCCCTGAAGCTCTGCATCCAGACCTGGTAGCCCAAAGCCCGAATCAAGCAAAGCAATGTCTGGGAAGGGGTTGGCATCATCCAGGCGGGCGGCCGGAAGATCGGTCGGGTCATAGTCGGCAGGAAGGCGATCGCTCCAGTCGTCTATTCCATCTTCTTGGGTTTCGGTGGGCGTTTCGGGGACTGCAATCTCTTCTAGAGAAGGGGCGATCGCAGAGTCGGTCAGGTTGTCTTCAGGAACAAGTTCGAGTTCTGCGGTAGGAGTTATTTCAAGGTCTATCTCAGACTCTAACTTTGGCTCCATCAAATCTGTAGAAGAGTCAGTTAGTTCTTCATCGGGTAAGAGTCCAGACGTTATTTCTGGCTCTGGCTCAGATTCAACTATCAGATCTGGTGTCAGTTCTGCAAGTTCTACATCAGCAAGTTCTGCATCAGCCCTTACATCTGGGTCAAACGCTTCCGTCAGGTTTGAATTTAGAGTTTTTTTTTCAGGGTCTTCTGTGTTTGGTAGTTCTATTCCAAGAAAATCGAGATCAGTTGATTCAGAATTGGAATCTATCTCAAAGGGAGGTAAATCGGTCGCAGAGCCATACTCCACCTCAGCCTCTGGCTTGCCCGCATCAGCCGTATATAAATCAGTTGTAGACCCATATTCAACCGGAGGAAGCGCCTCCAGAAAGTCTAGATCAGTTGCAGAGCCATATTCGACGGGCGGTTCGGGTTCGGGAAAGGCATTTTCCAGCGTCAAGCCTTCAGAGTTAGTCTCCAAGTCTGGCGATGGTGGCTCAAAATCACTAAGTACGTCAGCCTGATTTGACGGCACAACGGGAGGTTCTGTTCGTTCTACTTCGAGTGTCTGCTGAAACAGGCTATCTAGCCCTTCCAGAGTGAAGGTGTCCGGTTCTTCTCCAACGCTCGATTCCTCTATCCCTTCAAAATCAGAGAAGTCTAGTCTTGCAGAACTGGATTCGTCAGGTGAAGCGGGCGGGGTAGAAGAGACAGGCACATCGTCTGAGGCAGAAACCTCTGACACAAACTCCCCCAAAGCCAATTCTTCGGGGGCTGTAGTCTGTGTGGGTGGTGACAGGTCAAATAGCTCCTCTAAGGTGGTTTCGCTGGCTGTGGTTTCGCTGGCTAAGGAATCACTTGGAGAAATATTTGGGGATGGAACTTCCTGCTCGGCCAGGGTGTATTCGCTCTCTGGTAGAGGCGTTGAGGCAAAGTCATCTGGCGGCAGCGCAAACAGGTCTTCTAGCGCCAGGTCATAGTCGGACGGCTGTGAAGGTGGTTGGCTCTGCTCAGTAGTCTGGTCAGGCAAATTGGTCTGGTTAAGCGCGTCAGGAGTTTGGGCCTCCGAAGGTAGGGGTGGAGCCGTAGTATCGACTTCAGCGATCGCAAACAACTCTTCTAAAGTCGTTTCCCGCTGCGGTGGAAGTGGGGCAGCCAGGTCCTCAAAATCATCACTCAGCAACTCCTCTTCCAATTCCAGGTCAGACTCAGCCGACGGGTCAGGTATAGGGTCGAAAAGATCTGCTAGCGTGGTGTCGTGGTCTAGCAGGGGCAGTTCGACTCCTGGTTCGCTGGTAAAAGTTTCTAGTTCCTGGTCGGCGAAAGTTTCTAGCTCCTGGTCAGCGAAGGTTCCTAACTCCTGATCTTCAAAAGAGCTAATTTCCTGGTCGGCGACTTCAGCGGCAAGGGCCTCCTGATAGGAGAGCAAATCTGATAAGTCGGAGGTGTCAGGGAAAAACAGATCTTCTATTGTGTCAGGTATCGTGTCAGGCGGTTCAGCCGGAATGGGGGAAGTGTCGGGAGTGGCGATCGCCTCAATTGAGGCTTCAGGCTCAACCAACGGTTCACTCTCGACTGGTTCCAGGAAATCTATTTCTTCCAGCAGCGGATCTGGAGTCAGGGCTTCGCTTGGCTCGGCTGTGGGTTCTGCTTCAGTCCAGTCTGCCAGCGTCCAGTCGGGGGATGGCGTTTCTAAGCCCGCCTCTAGATAGGAAAGGTCGCTGCCCTGCAAGCCTTCCAGGTTTGACAGGTCTGCCGTCAACTGCTGAAGGACGTTTGGGTCAAGCTGAAGGTCTACGGAAGGGGTGGTTCGAGATTCTTCGGTCGCTAGCAAATCTTCATCAGGAGCAGCCGTAACATAGATATCTTCGGCGGGGGCGATCGCCTCTGACTGAACCTCAGGTTCAACCTCAGCGCTCGTTGATTCCAGCAAGTCAGACAGGTTAGCAATGGTGTCGATTTCCTCTGGAAGGGCAGGTTGTGCCTGAGGCGGCGGCAAGAGTTCTGCTGTGACATCATCAGATTCATCTTCTACAGCAGGCAGCAGTTCCTCGTCTGATAGAGCCATTCCTGGCACATCAGCGGCAATGCTGTCTGTTGCATCCAGTGGATCAATGAGCGGCGTATCTTCTAGCTCAAGGTCAAGCGGAAAGTCTTCCAGGGCTGAGTCTGTCAAGGGCGAGTCGGCTGATGTCTCGGTTAATAAACCCTCTGACGGCAACGAAGTTGTCTCGGCTGGATCGCTCAATCCGCCAAACAGTTCATCGCTTAACTCACTGCTAAGGAAAGCATCATCGGACAGATCAATTGCCTGCTCACTGCTCTTGCTAATCGAATCCCCTTCATTAACCAAGTTTCCGGGGATGTTAGCCTCCTGGACTGGCTCTGGCGAAGTGGCGATCGGTTCAATGCCCAGATCAGCCGCCAATTCACTGGCTGACAGATCGGTGAGGCGAGTCTCAGATTGTTCATTGGCGGTGGCTCCGCCCAATCCAAAGATACTCTGATACAGGTCGTCAAGCTGATTGTAGAGGTTATCGGGTGAGACGACGGGCGCAGCAGCCCTGTCTGCTGACTCGGTTGGGGGCAAGTCAATCTCGTCTTCGTCAGGGGGTTCTGGGGCGATCGCAGATTCCAACATGACGGGTGTTGGCTCCGGTTCGTCCTGAGCAGGTTCTTCGTGCAGTTCGACGCTAAGCTGATTCAGCAGATCAAGGGCGGAATCCAGATCGGCAATTTGTGGTTCTGAGGTTGGGGTTGGAGAAGCCGAGCCAGTAATGTTAGCGGCGGGGGGTTCCTCAAGCGGGAGGTCAAACGGATCGTCCTGCTGAAATAGAGCAATGTCCTCCTCTAATGAGGATGAAGAGATTCCCGCTTCGGTAAGCTGAAAATCATCACTAACCTGGAATGCCGTAACGTCATCATCTGCGTCAGCAGGAGCATCTAGAGGCAAATCGTCTAGCTCAAAGGTGAGTAAATCTAGATCTTCCAAATCAGACTCCGTGATAGGAGCAACAGAAGCAGGCAAAGAGTCTTCTATGTTGGTCTGCTCGGATGGGTTGGTCTGCTCGGATGCAGTAATAGGGGCGATCGCATTTAGCTCATTCAATAGATTATCGATTTCAGCATCCGTCACCTGGCTAGTCGCTGATGGCTCTTCGACTGCCTGAGCAGGTTGAGCAGGCATAGTTGCGGCTGGGCTGGTCGCAGTTGTTCCGGGTGGGGTGGGGCGATCGCCTTGCAAGGTTGGGCGCGGCTCCCAGTCTGAAGTTTGAATTGAAGACTGAAGATAAGAAGACGCTCCTCGGCCCAACTCCTCAGCCAGACGATTCATCAGAGCGGCAAACATGGCTTCACCCTGCTGACCCAGACTGTGCATTCGGTCAAGCCCCTGCCCCAGAGATTCCTGGTAGCTCTTCACACTGTCCTGAAGGGAATCAAACACAACCCTGAGTGTGGTATCCAGCTTGAGAATCAGTTGGTCTGACTGAGTTTGAATCATCTGTAGCTGCTTCAGACGCTCGGCTGGAGTCAACAAGGACTGAGAAGATTCTGTTCGCAAGTCACTTTCTGGCTCAGATGCCGCTCTCAAGACTCGTTCTGGCGCTTGAGATTCCAGTCCGGCTACCATTTGCGCGACCTGCCCCGATAGGTCTTCACGCAAACGCGCTGTCAAAGATTGAAAAAATTCGGCCGTCAACCGCTGATCGGCTTGGGGCAGGGCATACTGCTGTCGCTCCGCTTCAAGCTGTTTGATTTCCTGAATCAGGCTGTCTCGCCGCTGGTTCATCTCATCTAAATCTGACCGCAACGGCTGCATGACATTTGCCCGCAGATAGTTCATCTCCTCTAAGACAGCCTGCAAAACCTGCTGCGCTGACTCTACGGCTGCGCCCTGTCCGGGCTGCGGCTCTCGGCTCAAGCCTGATGGCATCGACGAGCCATAGGCAATCAGATCGCTGCCTGGACTGTTTGGCTCAAACTCTGACGCAGAAACCTGTTGTTGAAGAGAAACTAGATAGTTTCGAGTTTGCTCTAAAACTTGACGTTGTTGGGTTGCATCTCCAGACATGACCCAGGGCAACCGAGGACTGGCTTTACCCAACACACTATCAATATCATTAATCAGCGCTTGAATTTGAGCTTTTTGAGGAGTCACAATAAAATCCCTGACTAAAACGATGCAGGTCAGTAGGAGCCAAAACAGGGCTACTGCTACTGCCTTAAATATTAGTACTTGATCTCTCAGAAGTAGCGGTGAAGCGACTCTGAAGAGGAATGGACTGTCGAATTTGCTGAAAGACTTTTTGCTTCTTCAGTCAAATTGATCAAATCGAGTTGCTGACGTAACTTGACTTAACACCGCCTCAATTCTAAGGAAATAAAGTTTAGTTTGTGAGGAGTTGCAGTCCATCGTTACTCAGTTTATATCTAGCTTCTAAAAACAGGTACTAGGAGCAGAAAATTCAACACATTTTTCACCTATTTTCACCTGAAGATCTTAATGGGGCTGCCGCGTGTATAGCTGTATATCAAAGATGCACGGTACTGAAGATGTTAACTGATGACTCAGCTTAAAGAGAACTGGTATAAGTTCTATCTCTTCCCAGGAGGTGAGCTTCGTTATTTGCTCAAATAAGCTAAACAACTTCTGAAGAAATTGCCAACTGGGGTAAAGCTATCAAATTCTTGTAAAATTATGTTAACTTAGCGCCACAGTCGTGATTTGCCAAAGACTCTGCCATGATCTCTCGTCGCGTTCTGCTTCGTTTCCTCTTGATTTGCTGCTTTACTCTAGTCACTTTATTTAGCGCTACGCCATCTGCCCTGGCTTTGGGTGGAGCGCAGCCGCCGCTCGATCAGCCCGCCCCAGAGTTTACTTTGCCGACCAACACGGGTGATGGCGAAATTTCGCTGTCGGACTATCGAGGGCAATGGGTTGTTGTTTACTTCTACCCCAAAGATTTCACCTCCGGATGTACCTTAGAAGCGCGGCGGTTTCAGCAAGACCTGCCCAAATATCGGGACAGAAACACGCAGATTCTAGGCATTAGCGCCGATGATGTCGATTCTCATGCCGAGTTTTGTGATGCTGAGGGGCTGAGGTTCCCGCTGCTGGCTGATGTAGATGGCGCGGTGAGTAAAGCATACGGTTCCTGGCTGGGCTACGTTTCGCTGCGGCATACCTACCTGATTGATCCGGAGGGCATTTTGCGGGAGCGTTACGTTAGCGTGAATCCGGCGATTCACAGTGCCGAGGTGTTGACCCGACTGGACGAGCTACAGGGAATTGCTTCTGCGGCTGCTTGATATTCGGTCTTTTACCAGCTTTTACAAGGTTGTCCTTAAAAGCTGAAGCTTCTTTCAGAGAGGGTTTACCCAAATTCTATGAGTCTGACAAGAACTGAGGGCGGGCGGTTTGGGTTTGAGTAAGCCGTTGCTGAAGGGAGTTCCAGTCGGACTGTTCAACTTGAGTGATCAACTGGTCAAGCTGGTGACGGTAGGCGTGGAGCGATCGCACTACTTCATCCCGGTTGAATTCAGCCATCATTCTACCTAGCTCTGGGTTGCCGCCACCGACTCGGCTAGTGTCTCGAAAGCCAGAACTAGCAAGGGACTGAGCCAGATTTAAAATCTCTGGACTGGACTCACTCAAGCAAGCGGCGATCAAACTGGCGCTGACCATCACGGGGAGGTGAGAAATCCAGGCCACTGCGCGATCGTGTGCTTCAGGGGAACAGTAATAAATTTGAGACTGGAGCGATCGCGCCAATTCTGCCACCGTTTCTACTGCCGCCGCAGGTGTGTAATTCGTTGGCGTGAGAACGTAGGGTCTGCCTGCAAACAAACCTGTGAGAGCCGCATCTAACCCGCTCTCGGCAGTGCCAGCCATTGGATGTCCACCGACAAAGTTTTGCCACTGGGGAGCGATCGCCCTCACCACTGCGCCCTTCACCGAACCTACGTCCGTCAAAATGGCGTTAGGAGCAAGGTGAGGGAGTAGCTGCGTCACGGTAGACTCAATTGCCCCCAGGGGTGTGCAAAGAAAAATTATGTCTGCTTTTGCCATTAGGGATAGGTCAGTGCTGGCGTGGTTGACGATGCAGCGGGCGATCGCCTGCTTACAGGTGTCAGGGCGGCGACTGACCCCCAAAATAGTGTGCTGCTGTCGCAAATCTAATGCTAGCGATCCGCCAATCAGTCCCAGTCCAACAATGCCAATATTCATATAGCAATCCTCTTTAATTTGTGAAAAAGATGATTTGTGAAGGTGCCCTCCCGGAGGGCGAGCACCTTCACAAATCATTTAGGATCGCTATACCTATCAAATTCAGTAGGATGTATCCCATCTTTGCATTCTAGTTTTGCCTGTGCCCTTTGTAGAACTGGAATGCAACCGTTCCAATACACGTTCCATCCAGTGGACTTACGGTAGCGGATGGCGAGTCCTGGGGTTTGTGTCACAATGAAGTTCATTCATTAGTGGAAGAACTCCAGGCTCGTGATTGAGGTAGAAGTCCACCAGCAACTCCGCGCTTTTCTGCGAGAGCAGGGCGAACCTTATTGGCCGCATCATTTAACGATGGCGCGTCTGGTTGCCCGCGCGCTGCGTTTGGGGCGGAGTGCGTTGATTCAAGCGGGAACTCCCTCTGGCTATCACGGGCGCTATCGTCTCAGCTATTTGATGCCTGCTCTACTGTGGCAAGGGTCTGCCGTTTTGGTCATGCCTGAAGCCGTGCAGCAGCGGTTACTGATGATTGAAATTCCGCGACTGCGGCAGTGGATTCCGGCGCACAAGGCGATTCAGACGGGCGATCGCTGGTTGGGAGACGATTTTGAAGGACTGCTGCTGACTTCTCCCCAGTCCTGGCTAGCAGATCGACTGTTTCATCAGGGGCGCTTTCCTGACGGTGTTCCTACCCTCCTGGATGGCGTGGATGATTTGGAAGCCTGGACTCGCGACCTGCTAACTGCCGAGATCCAGCCGCAGGACTGGGATCAGCTAATGCTGGCTTGCCCCGATCAGGCAGAACTGATTCGCGATGCCAGAGTGCAGCTAACTTGCTCGATCTTTCAACATCCCGCCAATCCCTATAACTGCTATCTGGTTGAACCACCAGAACTGGAGATCTTACAAGCCCTGCATCAAGCGTTGCAAACTGCTAGTGATACCTTTGTAGCGCTGGATGAGGAGATGACAGGGCAGAGTGAAGGGAAGCGATCGCGCTGTTTGCCCCCCAATTGGAGCCGCTTCTGGCAAGGACTGCAAGCCGAAAATCAATTTACCTGGACAGAAATTTCCAGACGACAGGGGCAATTTTCGCTGCGCTGCGGCCCCGCAGAAGTCGCAACCGCCCTGACCCCTATCTGGGCAAAACAGCCCGTTGTGTTAGTTGGCGGTGCCCTGGACTTAGAGCCAGAAGCCCCAATCTATCGGCAGCGCTTGGGTTTAGAAGACCTGACCTGCATCAAGTTTTCACCCGATCGCCAAAATGAGCTAATTCAGCTTTACCTCCCTGATGGGCTACCTATGCCCAATACAGCCCAATTTCAGCCTGCTCTAATGCAGGAAATGCGGGAGCTTTTAGGACTCAGCACTGCTGGGCAAGGGCTAACCGTTGTGCTAATTGGTGACGTGCCGCTCAAGGCACAGGTTGGTTCAGTACTGGCATCTGAGTTCGGTTCACGGGTTCAGGTTGAAAAAACTTGCCTCGATGATCACGGCATTTTAGTTACAGGCTGGGAGTTTTGGCGAGAAAATCAAGCCGTCTTGCCTGCGCCCCATCTGCTAGTAATTGCGACCTTACCGATTCCTTCCCTGGAAGAACCGCTGGTGGCAGGTCGAGTCGCTTTCTACAAAAAGCATCGCCAAGACTGGTTTCGGCTGTTTCTGTTACCTGAGGCGCTGAGCGAATTGCAGCGGGCGATCGCCCCCGTTCGCGAATCTCAAGGCGTTGTTGCCCTGCTAGACAACCGGGTTAACCACCGCAGCTATGGACATCAAGTCCTCACCGCCCTCAGCCCTCTCGCCCGCATCGACTACGTAGATCCCAGCTTGTTCACCCAACTGGACTACTCTATGTTCGACTAATCTATGTTCAACTAACGCAAAACTTCTTTACCTGCATTCTTCATTTTCAAGTGCCTACCGTTTCTAACGAAACGCTATTATCAGCATCAGACGACATTTACTAAGATTTGGACAATTAGAAGTATGGGAGACGCAAAACGCCGCAAGGAATCTCTAGGAGACAAATACGGACAGGAAGAGAATATCCTTTCCTGGTTGCCAATTAAGAAAAGTCAGGCCCGTCAATTTGTTAACCTCAGCACACGCGGCGCGTGGGCGGGCATTGGTCTTTTGGTGGCTTACTGGGTGGTGGTTCGATTCATTGGTCCGGGTTTGGGCTGGTGGGAGGTCAATTGAGAGCTACAGGTTGCTCTAACCATCTCTCCCTCAAGAATGGTGACAACGGCGCAAATTCACTCAAAGGTTAAGTGAATTTGCGGTACCATCTGTCGATTTGTATAAAGCTCTAGTAAAGCTACGAATAGATAAATAAAGATTAAGTAAATCCTTGATATCTTGGTCTTGGCTTAACCTGAACACACCCTGGCTTAACCTCAACTAGATAACTTCATGAAGGGTTCCCGCAATTTTACGGATAGGGAGAAACTTCATGTCGAGCTACAGATTTCTGAGACCCTCAGTGTTAACTGCGGGTGTGATTAGTTTGGTTGGTCTGCTGAGTGCCAATCCAGCGGATGCGTTTACGCTGACGGTGCTGCACAACAACGACGGTGAATCCGTTCTTCTACCCAGCGGCGACAGCGGAGAAATTGGTGGGGCGGCTCGTTTTACCAGCCTGATCAAAGACCTGCAAACTAATGCCACCACTGACGGTGTAATTACTTTATCTTCAGGAGACAACTTCCTGGCAGGCACAGCGTTCAACGCCAGTTTGCAAGATGGCGTTTTTTATGACGCAATCGTTTTGAATGAAATTGGTTACGATGCGATCGCCCTCGGCAACCACGATTTTGACTTCGGCCCAGACATTCTGGCTGACTTCATCAGCAGCGACCAGTTCACCTCTCCAGTTCCTTTTCTCAGCTCTAACCTGGACTTTAGCAATGAGCCTCGTCTGCAAGATTTAGTTGAGCAAGGACGCATTGCCAGCAGTGTAGTAGTTGAAAAAGCTGGAGAGCAGATTGGTGTCATCGGTGCTACCACACCCCTACTTGCATCTATCTCTAGCCCCCGTAATGTTGAAATCGAGTCCGATGTTGCTGGAGCAGTTCAAGCTGAAATTGATGCTCTGGAAGCTCAAGGTATTGACAAAATCATCCTAATCAGCCATCTACAATCTGTTAATGAGGAATTGGCTCTAATTCCACAGCTAAGCGGGGTAGACATAGTGGTTGCGGGAGGCGGAAGTGAACTGCTAGCCAACGAAACCGACCCACTGCTGCCAGATGACGTACCTGCAACCGGTGAAGAATCTCCTGTATTTGGCGCGTATCCGCTCACTGCAAACAACGCAGACGGCGATGCTGTTCCAGTCGTTACAACCAGTGGTGGATATCGGTATGTCGGTCAACTTGAGATTGAATTTGACGACGCAGGCAAAGTGATAGCCTTCAACGGAAGCCCCGTTCGCGTTTTTGCCGAAGATGGGATTGGAATTGACTCAACTGTACAGGCTGAAGCAGTCGCTCCAGTTGAAGAATCAATTGAGGATCTAGCCGCAAACGTGCTGGCAACCAGCGAAGTAGCCCTGAACGGGCAGCGTGGCGCATTCGGCGTTACGCCTGGAGTTAGAACTCAAGAAACCAACTTAGGCAATCTAATTGCTGATGCGCTGCTGGCAACAGGGATTGACCTGGCTGGTGAGTTGGGCATCCCGGCTCCTACAGTTGCGCTACAAAATGGTGGCGGCATTCGGAATGAGTCAATCATTCCGGCAGGAGATTTTACCGAGTTAGATACCTTCAACATTTTGCCATTCTCCAACTTTGTTAGCGTTGTGCCTGATGTCACCGCAGATACTTTCAAGGAAATCCTGGAAAATGCAGTATCGGCATTGGAAGCCTCAGGCGGTCGATTTGCTCAAATCTCTGGTTTTAAGTTTGCCTATGACCCCGCTGGAGCAGCTCAAGTGATTGACGCTGAGACAGGTGAAATCACAACACCTGGCACGCGGGTAACTACGGTAATTCTGGACGACGGTACAGTAATCGTTGAAGATGGGCAAGTGGTTGCGAATGCGCCTGCTATTTCCATTGCCACGATTGACTTTTTAGCGCGGGGCGGCGACCAGTATCCCTTCGATGGGGCTGAGTTTACTAACCTGGGTGTGAGCTACCAGCAAGCCCTGGCAAACTATGTGACGAACGTACTGGATGGCCGGATTACTGAGGAACTTTATCCGGCAGATGGCAATACTCGCACCTTTGTAGGTGAGATTCCAGCCGATTTGATTCCTACTCCAGGTACTCCGGGAACTCCAGGTACTCCGGGAACTCCAGGTACTCCAGGTACTCCAGGTACTCCAGGTACTCCAGGAACCCCAGGTGAACCAGGTGAGCCGAGCGTCTCTGTTCCAGAACCCACATCTGCACTGGCAATGCTGGTATTTGGAACGCTGGGTGCAGGTTCTCTCTGGCAGCGCAAGCGTAGAGCCTGAACGATTTGAAGAAAATCCTTCAAGGGAAGATGGGCATTTGAGGCTTGTGTAAAACTTGTGGTCATTCGGTTTTGCAGTGTAATCGGAGAAGCTTCTGCTTCCCACTATCGATCGCCACGAGTCTAAGCAACACTACATAGACTTCTTGATACCTGGTAGATTGCCGGGTATTTTTTTTGCTGATTTGGGGTGAGTTACTGAGGTGCTTTGCACTACGTTATTTAATCAGGAAACACCCCAACTGTCATTGAAGTATCTAGAACTGGACTAGCTTCAAGTCCTAATTCATCCACAACCGGAAGGTATATGTTATGAGTAGATGGCTGCAACCTAAAAAGTTAGGTTTCATGCTGGCGGTGACAATCGCTTTTGGTGGTTCGCTGCTGCTGCCCCGTCAAGCTAACGCTGATGAAATTTTTCGGCAGCAGGGCACGATTCAACCTGCCCAGAATGAATATACTTTTTCAGGTACTGAAGGTCAGGCGGTTACAATCGATTTGACCAGTCCCGATTTCGATACAACCTTGACTCTAGTAGGTCCTGACGGTCAGGAAATTGCGTTCAACGATGATTTCGGCGGTAGCCTCAATTCTCGAATTGTTGCAACGTTGCCTGGCGACGGTGAATATCGCATCTTAGTGCGCTCTTTTGCCGGAAATGGTGGAAACTACTCCATTACGGTGAATCCGGCAACGGAGTATGAGCAAGCTTATGCGGCTGCGACGACGCTCTATCAGTCGGGCAGCTTTGCTGAAGCGATCGCCGCCTTTGGGGAAGCAATTGAGATTGACCCAACACAGCCTTCTGCCTACATCGATCGCGGTAATGCCTACCTCGCAACAGGAGAGAATACTGAAGCAGCGATCGCCGATTTTGAGCGGGCCGTCGAACTGTATGAGCAGAGTGGAGATGTTGAATCAGCCCAATCCTTCCGAGACTACATTCAGTTTCTTCAGTCGCCACCTGAGCCATTGCCTTACTAAAAGGTTTCTCTACACTCCTCTCCTTCTAACAATCACGAGACTCATTTGAGGCTACTTTCTATGAAAATGAATCAACTTCGACTCAGATTGGGCGCATTCCTAACGGTTGCTACCTTGTTAAGCGGCGCATTGTTTTTACCTGGTTATCCGGCGCGTGCCCAGACTTTGCTAGAGCAAGAGGGAACTTTGCGCTCTGCTGAAGGGGAACATACTTTCTCCGGGGAAGCAGGACAGTCTGTGATTATTACCTTAACCAGTCCAGACTTTGATACGACGCTGACGCTGCTCGACTCCACTGGGGCAGAGTTAGCCTACAACGATGACTATGCCCGCAACTTAAACTCAGCAATTGTTTACACATTGCCGACCAGCGGCACCTACAAAGTGATTGCGCGTTCTCTCTCTAGCACGGGCGGTAGCTATGAAGTGGTGATTGCTGACGCAACTGCTTATGATCAGGCTTATTTTCGGGGTATCGCAGCACGGCAGGAAGGTAACTATGAAGCAGCGCTTGCTGCATTTGATGAGGCAATCCAGCTTGACTCTAGCAACCCCGCTGTGCATCTAGAACGGGCAGACTTACTCTATGCTCTAGCGCAACAGCTTCGACCCGAAGAACGAGAGGCGATCGTGCAAAGCTACCAGCGGGCGATCGAGCTTTATGAGCAGGCGGGTGACACCGAAAACGCTCAGTTAGTTCGCGATCAGTTGATGTATTTAGAAACCCCGTACTAACTGCTCAGCTTTGCTTTGACCATTGCTTGAATCTTTTGCCCGTCAGCCCGACCCTTAAGCTGTTGCATCACGGGCCCCATTACCTTCCCCATGTCTCGCGCAGAACTGGCTCCAGTTCTGGAAATTACGTCGTCGATTACCTGGCTCACTTCCTCGTCAGAGAGTTGTTGAGGCAGGTATTCTTCTATAATGGCGAGTTCTTGCGCTTCTTGGTCGGCCAGGTCAGTTCGCCCAGCCTGCTGATATTGCTCGATCGAGTCTCGTCGCTGTTTGGCAAGCTGGGCAAGCACTTCAAGCTCTTGAGTTTCGTTTAACTCGGTTTGCCCCTGAGGGCGAACACTCACTTCTTTTTCCAACAATACTTTCTTGATACTGCGAACGGTTTCTAGACGAGTTTTGTCCTTCGCCTTCATTGCAGTTTTGATATCTTCTGTAATTCGATCTTTTAGGCTCATCGTTTCTGGAGGGTCAAAAGAGTAGATTTGACTTTACCTGCTATTGTAGTCGCAATAGTCAAAGACCTGATATTCCTGATTTATGCCTGTAGTGCCCTTTTTAAGTAACGAGGATATGGGATTTGTCATGGGAACATTGACCAAATTACACCAGAAGAATGAAACGCTCTGATACCTCAGTGAGGATTGGCTTCGATCACCATTTTGGCAATTTCACAAAAGCCTTCTACTTCAGCAGCATGAGTAACATAGGTAGGTTGGTGAGTGAGCCGATCGCCATAGTGCAGTACATTTGCCACACCCGCCGAAAGGGGAAAGCGATCGCCATCAAACAAGCTCTCATCGTTAGGGCTGTCACCAATAGTTAACACCTGATCAGGCTGCAAATTAGGAAAATGATGCTGCAAAACGTGAGTGAGAGCGATTGCCTTGTCCTGATTGGGCATTTTGATATGACATTGCACGGTACTGTACGTGAAGCTCCAGCCTTGAGATTGACAGCGATCGCTCAAATGTTGCAGTTCCGTTTCGGTGAGTTTTTGAATGTCAAACGTCCAGTCGGTGAGTCGAAAACGGTTATCACTAGATTCTTGTAGATGCGGAAAGTGGGTTTTTAGATCTGCGAAGGTTTGAGCTAACCGATGCCGATGTTCAGCCAGATTAGAAATAGGTACAATCATCTCGCTGATATCAGGTTGAAAGTAAGCCAAACCGCCATTTTCGGCGATCGCCCCTACCACAGGTAAATAGCTCACCAACCCATTTACCCAGCCTGCCGAACGTCCCGTCACAATTAGGACGGGGAGGTTGGCGATCGCCAGTTCTTGTAAGGCTTGCAGCAGCTTTGGCGTAAACTTACCTCGATGAGTCAATGTGCCGTCCATATCGGTAGCGATCAGGCGGACACGTCTCAACACATTCTGCGATGAAGCCTGAGATAGAGGAATAAAAGACATACAATTAAATAGCAATTTCTGCACTATCCATCATCACTTTATTTTTAGGGCTATTTATGGCATTGACCGCAGATCAGCGCAATTATTATTATTTATTAGAAGCAGCCCGCACTGGCATTCACAAACCGATTCTGGCGGCACTTTATGAGGTTCATGACAGTCCTAGATTGACGGATGGTGAAACCGGATTGGGAATTTCGCCAGCCAACCGAATTCCGCTAGATCAGGTGAATACGTTTCCCGAACAGGTGCAGTATGCCGCCAACACCCTTCGCAGTATCACCAATCGGCTTACGGCCCAGGGCTGGAAGAGTGATGAGATTTGGGATAGAGATGAGGGGCGCTATACCGATCGCTTTGTGGAGGCGATCGCCAAAGGTTACGCCCCGCCTGCCAATGACCCTGCTGCCGCTCGATTAGAAACGAGTAATACTAAAAAGCTATTCAGCGCCTATGTCGAAGATCTCACCATAGACTATAAAGCAGACCAACTGCCTCACAATTTATTTAATCTTGATCCAAATTTACTCACCTTTACCGAACGGCTAACGCGCTATTACACAGGCTTACCCTATCAGCGTGAGGCATTGCTAGAAGCAGTGCGGCTGTGGCGCAAATTGGATAATCAAGAAGCGGCGATCGCCTCTTTCAACTTACCCAATCCTAACGAAACAACCCTTGACCGATCTTTGCTGCAATTTATTCAGCAGGTTTCCCCCAACTACTCTGGCTATCCCCATCAGCGAGAAGCGTTGCTGCGACTGGCGCAGCTCTGGCGACAACTGGATTCACGGGAAGAGGCGATCGCCATTGTTCAAGCTCAGCCCACAGGTGAAACAAACCTGGAAATTGTTGATCCGGCTCTAATTGCCTTTACCCAGCGAATTCCCAAGTTCTATCAGGGCAAAGGTGAACAGCGAAACGCACTCACCGAAATGTTCCGCCTTTGGCGCAGACTAGACTCACGGGCTTCTGTGCTAACCGCACTGGGAGTTAATCCACAAGTGTTAACTGCAAGCAACCCCGATCGCACCACACTGGTGAATGCCGCCAGCCAGCTTGACCGAGAGTTACTAGAATTCGTCAAACTCATTCCCACCTCCTATCAAGAAACCGATGAACAGCGAGAAGCGCTGCTGCGGTTAGTGCAACTTTGGCGGGGACTGGATGCCCGTGAGAAAACCATTCAATCCCTATTTGAAGATTTGCGGCGGATGGAGCAAGCCCGCCGCGATTCCCAGGATGCCCCCCCCATTCCCG
>Ga0224723_1000353_pt1 | contig 32416 bp, 26 predicted proteins | sample Balambano_FR2_Me_FD_161647 | JGI IMG/M metagenome (GOLD analysis project Ga0224723, IMG submission 161647) | Freshwater sediment microbial communities from Lake Towuti, South Sulawesi, Indonesia - Balambano_FR2_MetaG | ecosystem: Environmental > Aquatic > Freshwater > Lake > Sediment | place... | reverse complement strand
GGCGGGCGCGGCGGCTGGGCTTCGCTGCGTGTCACGCTGACCAGGTAGACGCTTAACTGACGCACAGCGAACAACACCTGATTGGTCAACGCGCTGTCATCTGCATCTGGGTCTGCGTCTAGCCGCAGCGACTCGGTGACATAGAAATCGTCGGGCAGCAGTTCGGCGATTTTGCCATGCAACCCCTGATAGCTCTTGAGCGCCATCTTGCCCGCGCCCGCATACGTTCCGTCCTGCGCCGCTTCCAGCGATTGTAACAGCGCCCTCAATGCCTGCATGTACTGGCGCAGCTTTGCCAGTTGTGACTCGTCCATTGCGTCCTCCTGTAGTTTCGTTCAGACTCATTCGTTACTTATGGTGCAGAGTGCAAAAGAACTTGCGAAACCAGAATCAGTGACTTTGCACAATGCACTCTGCACCTTCATAAGCTGTCATCGCCCTCTATTGCCAGCACGGTGCTACGTGGCAGCATCCGTCGTAACGATTGCTTGGCGTTAAAAAGGCGGCTCTTCACTGTCCCAATGCTGACGTTCATGACTTCAGCAATCTCGGCATAACTCATCCCGTCCTCCGCATACAGTGTTAATGTTTGCCGCTGCAACTCTGGCAACCGCGCTATCGCTTCCCAGACCTCCAGTTGCAGCAGCAGCCAGTGTGCAGCGTCGTCAGGAGCTACGTCCTGTGCGCTCTGTATGAAAGACACGCGCACGCTCAACGGCTGCTCGTCGTCTTCCATCGCCATCTGCTCGTAACGCCCGCTGCGACGCAGGCGGTCGTAACAGCGATTGCGCGCCACGCGATAGACGTATGGGCGCAGTTTTTCCGGCGGGTCAATATCGCTCAGGTGCAGGTAGAGCGTCATGAGCGTATCCTGTACAACATCCTCTGCATCCTGTGCATCGCCCAGCAGCCGGAAGGCGAAGCGCGTCAGCGGCGGTGCAAGCTGATCATGCAGCAGCGCAAAGGCTTCATGATCGCCCGCTTGCGCCAACGCCAGCAAATGATATGCTTTTGCTTCGTCCACCTCGCTCGCTCCCTTCTAAAAGGCAATACGAAGGGCGATAGCAAAGTGTTCAAAAGGCGAGATTAAGGATTCGTTCAACCATGACATTACAGCAGATCTACCTGATTCGGCATGGCGAAACCGCCTGGAATGTGGACGGACGCTGGCAGGGGCAGCTTGATGTCCCGCTGAGTGAGCGCGGTATTCAGCAGGCGAAGGCGCTTGGAACCTACCTGCATGGGCGACCGCTGACGCATGTGTACACCAGCGATCTCAAACGGGCGCATGTGACCGCAGAACTGATTGCACAGGCGATTGGGGCGCAGGTCGTGACGGATGTCCGGCTGCGTGAGATGCATCTGGGTGTTTTGCAGGGACTAACGAAACCTGAGATCGAAAGCCGTTACCCCCACGAACTGACGGGGATGCACGATAACTGGCTGGATCATCAGGTAGAACAGGGGGAGTCGCGGCGGATGGTGCAGACACGCGCGATTGCAGTGCTGGACGAAGCGGCGCTACATCATCCGACAAAGGAGGTGGCATTGGTGGCGCATGGGGGTGTCATCCGTGCGATGATGCAGCGCTTGTTCGGCGCTGTCTTTGAAGCGATGCACAAGCCAATTGAAAATACATCGCTCACTACGCTGGCACTCAAGAGTGGCAAGTGGGAAATCGTCGCGTTCGCTGAGACGCCGCATCTTGCGCCCCATGTCTCGCCCACGCAGCCGGGCGAGGCGCAGTAACTAACTAACTGATTGACCGATGGGCAGCAGCACTCTGACTTTGGTCCCTTGCTGTGGCACGCTGTCAATGCTCATCGCTCCGTCAAACAACTCTGCGAGGCGCTTGACAATAATCAGCCCCAGTCCGCTGCCCTGCTGTTCACGCAGTTTGCGCTCGAACTGGCTGTAAGCACCAATATCGTCGATCTGCTGTTGTGTCATGCCAAGCCCTTTATCGCTGACACTCAGGACATAGTGACTGCCTTGTATCTCACCCGTCACGGCGATGGGGCTGCCTGCATCCGAAAACTTGCAGGCATTGTCAAGCAATTCCTCAATGACTTTTTTGACGTATTCACTGGACATCCGAATGCTGCTGACAGGTGCCAATGTGAGGGTGGTGTCGTTTTGTCGTGGTTCAGTCGGCGGATGCGGTTTGCTCAGATGAAACTTCGCCTGCTCCTCAAGAACCAAATGTGCGTTCGCGCACTTTCCCTGCCGCAAGATGTTGCGCTGCTCAGGATTAACGCAGGCAACTTCCAACTGTGCGTAAATCAGGTAGTTTTCGACCAGCCGATACAGACGCATCGCGGCATTGTTGATGTACTTCGCCATATCTGCGATACGGGGTGGTTCCAACGTTTCAGCATCATAAACCAGCAAATCTGAAAAGCCCATAATCACGTTCAAGGGTGTCCGCAGTTCATGAGGCAGTGCCAGGATAATGTTCTGGCGCAGTTCCTCGATGCGCCTTTCCGCATTTTCATGAATGTTCACGCGCTTTTCAAGCCGTGTCTGAACGGTTTTGATGAGTTCCTGCGCGGTGAATGGCTTGGTCACATAATCGTCCGCGCCCAGTTCCATACCTGCCCGCATATCAGGGCGATCCGTGCGCGCAGTCAGGAAGATGAAGGGGATCGTAGCCGTTGCAGGGTTGTTGCGCAGCGCTTCCAGGACGCCAAAACCATCCAGAACGGGCATCATAATGTCACAAATGATCAGGTCAGGCTGGTATGTGTGTGCCATTTCGACACCCACAGCACCGTTTTCCGCACCTTTCACGTCGAAGCCCTCATAGCCGAGCATTTCGACAATATCACGGCGCAATGCCTGTGCATCTTCCACCACCAGAATCTTTTTCATCCCTGCCCGACTCCCGTTGTCCAGTTCAGGCTGTTCGCCATGTGTGTTAGCAGCTTGAGTCTTGTCCGCAAACATCATACACGAATTGTCTGCCGAAAAGCGTAAAACTTGCTCGTTAATCCTATAAACGTGCCAATCGGCGCAGTTCTGGCGACCACCAGGCGATGGCTGCCACCACAACCAGCGTCCCAATGCCGCCAAACACCACGGCACCGACTGGACCGAGCAGCCAGGCAGCGACGCCACTTTCAAAGCCGCCCAGTTCATTGGACGCGCCGATGAACATGCTGTTGACCGCGCTCACGCGCCCGCGCATTTCATCCGGCGTCTGCGTTAGCAGCAGTGTGCCGCGAATGACGACGCTGACGCCATCCAGCCCACCCAACAGCACGAGCATGACAAATGACAACCAGAAATTCGTTGAAACGCCGAAGACGATGGTCGCAATGCCGAATCCTGCGACCACCCATAATAGGGTTTGCCCGGCGCGCCGGAAAGGAGGCATGTTGGCGATGGCGAGTGAGGCGACAATTGCACCGATAGCCGGTCCGGCACGCAGCCAGCCCAAGCCGACCGCATCTACACGCAGGATGTCTTCAGCAAAGATCGGCAGCAGAAAGACCGCGCCGCCCAGCAGCACCGCGAACATATCGAGCGTGATCGCGGACAAGATGAGGCGGTTGCTGCGCAGGAAGTGAATGCCTGTGCGTAATGCCTGCGCGGGCGTTTCTGCCTGCTCACTGAACCTCTGCGGGGCGGGGCGGACGAAGAGCATGAGCAGGGCGTAAAAAAGGAAGCCACCTGTTGCAAGGAAGTAGACAGGTGTTGCGCTGTTCGTCGCGGCGATGATCGCGCCGCCGAGTGCTGGACCCGTGATCGATGCCAACTGCCACGAACTGCTGCTCCAGGTCGTGGCGTTGCGGTATAGAGACGGCGGCACCAGCAGCGGTATGAGCGCGCCGTCGGAGGGTCCCCAGAATGCCTGAGCGACGCCCATCAGTCCCAACGCGATATAGACCCACACGAGTGAGCCTTGCCCCGCCGAGACGACGCCGAGCATGAAGACCGCCCCAGCCATCAGCAGCAGACTGAGTAGCAGCACACGCTTGCGGTTATAGCGGTCGATGATGTAACCAGCCGGCAGCGCGAGCAGAAACACAGGGATGATCTGTACCAGCCCGATTAAACCCAGCGCCAGCGCATCCCCGGTGCGTTGATAGAGTTCCCAGCCAATCGCAACCGTCACCATCAATTCGCCCAGGATGGCGACGAAGCGCCCGATCACACGCAGCCGAAAGCCGGACAGCCGCAGCGCGGCATAGGCATCACGTTCCTCAGCACTATCGGTCATGCGCTGATCACATTTGTGGCTATCAGCACCAGGATGATGATACCTGCGAGGATGCGGTAGTAGCCGAATGCCTTGAAGGTGTTGTTGGCGACAAAACGCAGCAGCCAGGCAATCGACAGCCAGGCGATGATGCCGCTGACGACCGTCCCGACGAGCAGCACCAGCAGATTGTCCGGTGTGATAGTGTCACGCACACGGAAGAGCGAGTACAACGTCGCCGCACCCAGCGTCGGGATCGCCAGATAGAACGAGAATTCGGTTGCGACCGGGCGGCTCATGCCGATCAGTAATGCGCTGACAATCGACGCGCCGGAACGCGATACGCCGGGGATGAGCGCAATCGTCTGTGAAAAGCCGATGATCAACGCCTGCGCAGGGGTCATGGCATCCAGATCGTTGATCTTTCCATCTGTTGTGTTCGTCTGCGGGCGGTTTTCGATGATCAGGAAGATAATGCCGCCGATGATGAGCGAAGTGGCGACAACCCAGTTCTGAAACAGCAGCGCATCGACGATGTCTGCCAGCAGCAGACCCAGTACCGCCGCCGGCAGAAAGGCGAGGAAGAGGTTGAGCCAGAAGCGCTGCGCCTGTGCCGTGTTGATGTCACGCACCTGCCCCCATAACCTGCGCCAGTAATACACGATGACGGCGATGACCGCGCCGAGCTGAATGAAGATAGTGAAGGCGTTGGCAAACGTTTCATTGTCTGGATAGAACTGTAAGAGCGAGCCAGCGACGATGAGGTGTCCGGTGGAGGAGACGGGCAAAAATTCAGTGATCCCCTCGACCACGCCCATTAGCGCGGCTTTGATGAGGTCGAGCAGCATAGAGGGTACTCCCGGTGACTGCGATAGACGCAGAACAATAGACGCGCGATTGTACCCGCTATTTCACTATTCTTTCGAGGAGTTATGTGAAGATGTCTTTCAACGGCAGGCTGAAACCCGGCAGGACTTCGCCCCCATCAAGCGCATCGTGAATACCCAATACTCGAACGGGGGTGTTCGGCGCGTACACTTCGATGATCTTCTTCTCCGGGAACACCACCCACAGCAGCGTCCCCACAAGCAGATAATTGACGATTTTCTTGCGTATTTCATCAAGTGCCTGCACCGTCGCAGGGTACACAACTTCTACTGCCAATTCCGGCGGGTTCGGGTTGTAACCCGAATGTGCGAGTTCCGGCTGCCGAGCGAATGAAATAAATGCTGCATCTGGCGCATAACGTTCCGCGCCGACACGATAGCCGCCTGCCTCACCGGTGACGTAGCCGAGCTTGCGCGGGCGAACGAATGCCATCAGCGCTGCGAGAATAATGCTGCCAACATAAGACGAGAATGGGTTTGACGGCATTTCAACGACCTCGCCACAGATCAATTCAAGTAGATGGTCTTCATTTTTTGGTAGCAACGCATAACGCTCAAACTCGTCCGGCGTCATACGCTGCACATCTGCCAATTCTAAATCTGCCATCGCTCGGCTCCAGACTATTCCCTATCGAGATTATAGACGGGAATCAGCAGTGCGCTCAGATGATTTCGTAATGCAGCCCCCACATCTGCAAAGCCTCCGCGACGATGGGCAGCGCTGCGCCGATCAGGATTGTCCCGGTCGTCCCTGTCTGTGCGCGCGCCAGTTCGAGCGCCTGCGCCAGCGTCGGCGCATACTGCGAATCAGCGTGGTACTGCCGCGCGGCTGCCAGCGCATCTTCGGATGCGGGGAAGTGCACGTTCGGGCTGATGGTGTTCTCGGTGAGGATGAGACCGTCGCACGTTTCAGCAAAGACGCGATAGACGCCGGGGTAATCGCGGTCAACGGGTGTGCCGACAATCGCCACCAGTGGATGAGTCAGCGCGCCATGCAAGCTTTCCAGCATCAAACGCGCCGCTATGGTCGTCGTCGCGCCATCAACATAAATGGCTGGATGCTCCGCCAGCTTTTGCAGCCTGCCGGGCCATGTCACATCCGCCAGCCCCGCGCGTATCGCCGCCGCGTACTGTGGCGATTGATGCGCCATGCCGGACAAGCGCGCGTGCATATTGCCCGCGCCCTGCACCGCCAGTGTTGCATTTTCGACCTGATAGCGCCCATAGAGCGAAAGCAGGCATTCGCCGTAACGTCCCAGCCGCATCTTGATGCCGCGCGGAGTCGTTTCGAGATATTCGCCTATGTCGCCCGGTGCAATCCAGGCGAACTCGGTCCCTTCGCTATCCGCTTCTGTTTGCAACACATCCAGCACACTCGGCGCTTGCGGCACACTGTAGGCATAACCGCCGGGCTTGATGACGCCCGCCTTGTGCCAGGCGATGCGTTCCAGTGTGGGTCCCAACTGCTGGACATGTTCGAGCAGGATAGGTGTAAAGAGCGAGAGCTTGTTCGGCACGACTGTGATGTCGTCAAAGCGTCCGCCGCGCCCGACTTCGCACACCGCCGCTTCGACACCCTGCTCGTCCCACCAGCGCAGGGCAATCCCCAGAAAAATGCCCTGTGGACTGAAATACTGCATCCCCGTCATGTTGCTGTCAATTTCGTCAATCGAAGGCGCGAGGTCGGACAGAATGCGATAGAAATCGGCTTCCGGAATCATGCGCCCGTTGATGCGAATGCGTTCGCGCCAATCGACCATGTGCGGGCTGCTGATCATGCCGACCTTGTGACCGAGATGTTGCAGCAGCTTGCTGAGAATTGCTGCTGTCGAGCCTTTGCCCTTGCTGCCCGTGATAATGGCGTACTCACGCGGGTGATCGAGCAGGCGCTCCAGCGCGACCAGCTTGACCGTCGGCGCGATACTGCGGCTGATGTCGTCCGGTCCACGCGGCTGCCCGCCGATGCGCCGCATCGAGCGAAAGATATACGTAATCGCGTCTTCTTCGTTTGTAAAGCGCATACACTTGCCTCATACACCCAGCTAAAAGTTAAATACCATTACCTTATGGCTGAAAGCTGATACCTGACACCTGATACCCAAATACCCAATTCTAGCGCACGATTTCGCGGTATCATCGAAAGTGTAACGGCAAGGAGTTTTCATGGCGACACTACTACGCTTTAACGACCCGGAACGCGGTGCGCGCGTGGGCGTGCAGATCGCGAACACTATTTATGACGTGTCCGACAAGTTCCCGACGGTTGCTGCCTGGCTGCGCGCCAGCGTCGGCAGACCGCAAGCGGCGATTGAAGACATTGATATTCTGGCACGCAATGCCAAACATGCCTACCTGTCTTCGGTGGTGGATGCGCCGCCCATCCCCAATCTGGCGACGCTGATTGCGCCTGTCGATGCCCAGGATGTGTGGGCGACGGGCGTGACGTATGAACGCGCTCGCGACGCGCGCATGGAAGAGACGAAGGCGGGCGCAGACCTGTATGAGCGCATTCATGTGGCGCAGCGCCCGGAACTGTTCTTCAAATCGCCCGCCAAACGGGTGGTCGCTCCCTACGGGCGCGTCGGCGTATTGAAAGACTCGCACAGCACCGTGCCGGAGCCGGAACTGGCGCTGCTCATTAATCCGGCAATGGAAGTCGTCGGCTATGGCATCGGCATCGATATGACCGCGCGCGATGTCGAAGCGGACAATCCGCTGTATCTGCCGCAGGCAAAGTTCTACAATGGCTCGTGCGCGCTCGGTCCGGGTTTCGTGCTGGGCAAGCTGCGCACGTTCCCCAAAGTCACGATTCGGATGTCGATCATGCGTGGTCCCGAATTCATTTTTGAAGGCGAAGCTTCGACTGACCAGATTAAGCGTGATCTGCCAAACCTGATCGACTATCTGGGACGGCTCGGCGTCTTTGAAGAGGGCGTCGTGCTGTTGACCGGCAACGGCATTATCCCGCCGCCGGACTTCCATTTGCGTGTGGGCGATGTCATCCGTATTTCGATGGACAACGTTGGCACGCTGACAACGACGGCGATGGTGGTCTAGACGCTGGTATGACGACGGCAGGACTGGGCGCCGCGCTCAAGCAGCAGGCGCGGGCGCTCGGCTTCAATTTCGCGGGAATCACACCCGCGCAGCCGTCACCGTTTCTCGATGCTTATGAGCGCTGGATCACGGACGGAATGCACGGCGATATGGGGTATATGGCGCGCGCGGATCGTGCTGCCCGCCGCCGTGACCTGAACGTCATCCTGCCCGGCGTGCGTTCGCTGGTGATGGTCGGCTATGACTACAGCGCTGCAATTCCAGCAACCGACCTGTCCAATCCGTCGCGTGGACGTATCGCCCGCTACGCCTGGGGGCTGGACTACCATGACATGATGCTGCCCAAACTGGACGCGCTGGCGGACTGGCTGTCGCACTCATCACTCATGACTCATCACTCTAAGAACCGATCCATAAACCTCACCCCGCATGAATTCCACAAGACAGGGAATCTCACCCCTCTCCGCGCGCGGAGAGGGGACGGGGGTGAGGTAAATCTGGATTTAGGAAAAGACTCCAAAACTTACGTCGATACTGGAGCTATTCTCGAACGCGGTCACGCCTACGCATCCGGGATGGGCTTCATCGGCAAGAACACGATGCTGATTCATCCCCGCCAAGGTAGCTATTTCTTCATCGGCGAAATCCTGACGACGCTCACATTTGATCAGTACGACGCGCCCGCCTTCCGCCCGACGATGTGCGGCAGCTGCACGCGCTGTCTGTCCGCTTGCCCGACAGATGCTTTTCCGCAACCGCATGTGCTGGATGCGCGCCGCTGCATCAGTTACCTGACGATTGAGCATAAGGGATGGATTGACCGCGCGCTGCGTCCGCTGATGGGCAACTGGGTGTATGGCTGCGATGTGTGCCAGGAGGTGTGCCCGTTCCAGCGGTTTGGCAACGCTCACCCTAAATCCCTCTCCCTCAGAGAGAGGGACTTGCAGAGTACGGACGCCATCAATGGCGTCCCTACAGCCACAGCTAGCCATCATGTCGCGCCGCTGCTGCTGGACTTGCTGGCGCTGGATGACGCGACATTTGATGCGCGTTTCGCAGGTACGGCGATTACGCGCATCAGGCGCGAGCGCATGGTGCGCAATGCCTGTGTTGCGGCGGGCAACTGGGGCAGCGAAGAGGCGCTGCCTGCGCTGACGCGGCTTCTGAACGATGCGTCACCGCTGGTGCGTGGTCATGCGGCGTGGGCAGTCGGGCGCATCGGCGGGGAAGCGGCGCGTGCGGCGCTGGCGGCTGCGCTGGCGCACGAGCAGGATGAGCAGGTACGGGAAGAGATGACTCTGACATTCAGGGATTAAGCGCCAAGCCGCCAAGGACGCCAGGAAAACGGCTTATTTACAAATGTTACGCACAGCCCTCATCCCCCAACCCCTTCTCCCTCAGGGAGAAGGGGAGCAAATCAAGGCAGTAGTTTGAAGTCCCTCGCCCTGAGGGAGAGGGATTTAGGGTGAGGGTGTTGGTGCGTAACGTCAGTTATCCAAGCGCTTGGAGAGCAAGAGGATAGAGGGTTGATCCATCCTGAAGCGACGCGCAAACTAGCGCCAGAATGAGCAGCGCGGCTGGAGGATGGGGTATCATTCAGAAAATTTGGAGTACAGGCACTATGTTAATGGAAAGTGTTCAACAATGGACTGCCGAAGCTTTTGAGCAGTTCTTGATGCAGCCGGAAAATGCTGATCGCCGCTTCGAGTTGATCAACGGGGAGATCGTCGAGAAAATGCCAACTGAACTGCACAACATCGTCAGCATTATTCTTGTCGTCGCCTTTAGGCTGTTCGTCAAGCAGCATCGTCTTGGTCGTGTCACCTATGAAACGCGGGTGCGCGCCAACCCCAAAGATATTCATAACGACCGTATTCCCGACATCAGTTTTACCCGCAAGGAACGACTGCTCCCGATCACGCGCGAAGGCGCGGTGCCGCAAATCCCTGACCTGTGCGTCGAGGTGCAATCGCCGGACAATTATCCGAAGCAGATGCGTACCAAAGCCGCCTGGTATCTGGCGAATGGGGCGCAACAGGTCTGGATTCTGTACACGAAAAAGCAACTGGTCGAAGTGCAGTTCGCCGACGGCAACTTTGATATTTTGACCATTGGCGATGAGCTGACAGGCGGCGACTTGCTCCCCGGCTTCTCGATTCCGGTCGCGGAGTTGTTCGACCTGGAAAACGAATAGGATACCCTCATGCACTATCGCAAACTGGGACGTACGGGACTGAAGGTCAGCGCGCTCTGTCTGGGGACGATGACGATGGGCTGGTCGTCTGATGAGCCGACGTCGCACGCCATCCTCGATATGGCGCTGGACGCCGGGATCAACTTCTTCGACACAGCAGACGTGTATTCCTACTGGGCTCCAGGCAACAAGGGCGGTGAGTCCGAGACCATCATCGGCAACTGGCTGCGCGGCAAGGACCGCCGCCAAATCGTGATGGCGACCAAAGTGCGCGGGACGATGTGGGCGGGCGTGAACGGCGCGGGGCTGAGCCGCAGCCATATCATGCAGGCGGTCGAAGACAGTTTGCGCCGCCTTCAAACCGACTATATCGACCTGTATCAGGTGCATCATCCCGACCCGGATACGCCGCTTGACGAGACGCTTTCAGCGCTGGATGTGCTGGTGCAGCAGGGCAAGGTACGTTATATCGGTGCGAGCAACTATCCCGCCTGGCTGCTGATGAAAGCGCTGTGGGTGAGCGATAAGCATAGCTACGCGCGCTTCGACTGCCTGCAACCGCACTACAGCCTGCTCAACCACGCCGAGTTTGAGCGCGAACTGCGCGCTGTATGCATCGATCAGGGTGTCGGCGTGATTCCCTACAGTCCGTTGGCGGCGGGCTTTCTGACGGGCAAGTACAGCCGCGACATCCGACAGGCGGATACAACTCGCCAGGAAAGCGGCTTGATCAAGCGGCTGCTAGCGGACGAGCGGGCGTTCGATGTGCTGGAAACAGTACAGAGCATTGCCGCCGCGCGCAATGTTCCGGCTGCGCATGTGGCGCTGGCGTGGCAACTGGCACAGCCGGTCATCACCGCGCCGATCATCGGGGCGCGCACAGTTGCGCAGCTTGAAGAATTGATCGGCGCGGTAGCTGTGGAGTTGTCTGCGGAGGAGGTCGCGCAGCTTAATAGCGTGAGCGCGGGCTATTGACCTGACGCCAGGCGCTCTGCCAGCCATGTGCGTACCCATTCCGTCGGCTCGTCGCCGGGCAGCCCTAGCTCGCGATTGAGCGTGCCGTGCGTTTTTCCGTCCGCTTCGTAGACGATGGCTTCTACGCCCGCGTCATTCAAGGCGGCGGCAAACCCTTGTGCCTGGACGCGACTGGCGTCTCGATCAGCAATGTGGATGATCAGGAATGGCGGAATGCCAATGCCAGATGCGACGTAGGTGATGGGTGACGCCTCTTCCCAGAGGGCAGGATCGCTTCCAAAAGCTTCCTCGTAAATGCGTTGTTCGCGCCTGCCCGCCTGGGTTATTTGCAGCGGTAGATCATAGCCTGCGCCGTCTAGCAGGACGACGCCATCCAGCATACTCGCGTCGCCACCCGCCTGCTGAAGATAGCGCTCATCCGTGGCGACCAGTGCCGCCAGATGTGCGCCCGCCGAATGCCCCATGACAAATAAGCGTTCCGGATCGCCGCCGTAATCGGCGATGTGGTCGCGCACCCAGACCAGTGCATCTGCCACATCCTGCACGTTGGTTGGGAATTGGATGTCTGGTACGAAACGGTAGTTAATGCTGACGAAGACAAAACCCTGACTGGTGAAATAAGCGGGCTTTTCCTGGACATAGGTTTTATCACCAAATGCCCAGCCGCCGCCATGAACGAACACCATCACGGGTAGACTGGCTGCATTGCTGACGGCGTAAACATCCAGACTCGTTCGGTCAGGGTCGCTGTTGGGTTGTACGGCATAAGCGATGTCACTGTACGTTTCATAGGGGCGCTCCTGCGCGCCGGCACGCCTGAAGAAGGCAACTGCCGTTGCCACCAGTACAAATATGATCAACACGGAAAGACAGCCAAAACGGCGTCGCAGAGGTCTTCCAAAGCGCATGAGCATCTCCTGTTTTAGTAAGCCATGACTTTCAGGATACGGCTGCGCTATTGCAAAGCTGTTATGCGCTTGAAAAGTCTTTGTAAACCACCACTGTTCAGCCCGTCTGCGTTATACTTCATTTAGAGCGTATAGAAACGTTACTTGAAAGTGTTTGTTCATGAAATCTATAGCCGATCTTAAAGGGCAGGATGTTCACTGGGTACAACCCAACCTGCTCAAGCAGCATTACGAACTGCGCACGCGCGAGGGCGAGGTCGTCGCGACGCTGGTGCGCAGCGGGATAATCAACGAAGTCGATGAAGTCGAGGCAGCTGGAGGACATTGGCGCATCGCCCACAAGGGGCTGCTCACGCGCCGCTTCGAGATTCGTAGCGCCAATGGTCAGGACACCACACCGACGTATGTCTTCCAGCATACCAATGGCACGTTGACGCTGCCGAACGGCGAAGTGGTATCGTGGAAGAAGGCGGGCGAGCCGAATGAAACGTGCTGGTCGTGGCTCTCCGCCTCTGGCAGGCGGCTGCTCACAGTCACCAGCGGCGAGGGCAAAGTCATCAACAATCACATCCATCTCGATGTTGGGTCGGCGTCGGAAGGCACGCGGCTGCTGCTCGTGCTGCTCAGTTGCTATCTGCTGCTGCTATATTCCGACGAGGTAGGGTGAATAGTGCAGAGTGCATGGTGCAAAGTGTAGTTTTGTGCGCATGATTGTGAGTGGGGCTTTTGGCGGAGACAGCCTTACCGACTATTGCTGTTAGGTTTTCGTTACAACTATGTATCACTTCTGCAATACACGCGCTGTTAGGAGTCTGAAAGTAAAAACAGGTGTATAGTAAACGTGCCTGTATCGCACTCACAGAGGGATAGATGATGAGCGACCGACCTGCCCCGACTGGCGATCATGTGTTCATTTCGTACTCTCGTAAAGATACTGATTTTGCAGACAAACTTCGCAACGATTTACGCAAAGCTGGCTTTAACGTCTGGATAGACCGTACAGGTCTGCCGCCCGGCACGCGCAACTGGGACAAGGCGATTCGCCACGCCATCAGCGGCTCGTTCGCCGTGCTGTGGCTGGTATCTCCCAATTCCTACGACTCCGAATTTGTGCAGGATGAAATCGCGATTGCCGATATGCTCGGTCGTGCGATCTATCCTGTGTGGGTAGCCGGCGAAAACTGGTTTGACTGTGTGCCGCTGGGCATGGGCAAATCCATGCACATTGATGCCCGCAGCGATAACCACGATACTGCAATTGAACAAATCGCGCGGGCGCTGCGCGGTGAGAAGCCGGAACTGGCTGTGCTGCCGACGCCGATGCCCGCGCCTGTTCCCGAAGCAAAACTTGTCACCGAGCCGCGCAACCCGTACAAGGGGCTGCGCGCGTTCCGCGAGGAAGATGCTGGCGATTTCTTCGGGCGCGACACGCTGATTGAAGAACTACGCTATACGCTCGAACGCCGCCTGCAGGAAAATCGCGCGCGTTTTCTCGCCGTGACGGGACCCAGCGGCTCCGGCAAATCGAGCATCGTCATGGCGGGGTTGCTGCCGCGCCTGAAAAACGGCGCGCTGATCGACAGCGAAAACTGGACGTATTTGCCGCCGATCAAGCCAGGTGCATACCCGATTGAAGCGCTGGCGGAAGCGCTGTGTACGGTGCTGCCCAATCGCACAGAACAGAGCATCGCCGAAAGTCTGAATAATCCGACCGCCGCCGGGCTGCATATCCTGGGGCTGGAAGTCGCGGTGCAGCGGCGCAGCCAGCGCGTCATTATCTTCATTGACCAGTTCGAGGAACTGTTTACACAGACCGCGACTGAGGAGGAACGCCAGCAGTTCATCAACACGCTGGTACACGCAGTCACAGACGCTGGCTCGCCCATCAGCGTCATCGTCACGATGCGCGCCGATATGTACGACCGCCCGATGAACTACCCGCAGCTGGCGACACTGCTCGATCACAACAGTCGCTCCGTGCTGCCGATGCGGCTGGTGGACCTGCGCGAGGCAATCGAACGTCCGGCGCTGCTGCCGGATGTGCAGATCACATTCGACGCCAATCTCGTTGGCGACATTGTGTTTGAACTGCGCGACCAGAGCGACGCACTGGCGGGCGCGCTGCCGCTGCTCCAGTTCACGCTGGCGCAGTTGTTTGAACTGCGCAAAGGAAACGTGCTGACGCAGGATGCCTACCGCGCGCTCGGTGGTGTGCGTGGCGCGCTGACCAAGAAAGCCGACGAGACGTATCTCGAACTCAAAGGCGAACAGCAGCAGCTTGCGCGCTGGTTGTTCATGCGGCTGATCGACCCCGGCGAGGACGAGCAGACGACGACGCGCCGCCGTGCCGCGCTTTCCGAACTGACGCTGCAAACCGAGCAGCAGACGCGCATGATGCAGGATGTGGCAAATCGCTTTGTCGATGCGCGGCTCTTGCTGGTCGATCAGGTTAGCGGTGTGCGCACGATTGAAGTGGCGCATGAGGCGATCATCCGCGAGTGGGGGCGGCTGCGCGAATGGCTGCAAGAGACACGCAGCGACATCGGGCGCATGAAGAAACTGGCGATGGATGCGGCGGAGTGGGTGCGCGGCGGGCGGCATGATGATGACGATGTACTGTATCGCGGCAGTGTGCTGGAAGAGGCACGGCGCTGGGTGACGAACCCGAACACCGCCGCCAGCGCGGACGAGCGCGCGTTTGTCGAGGCAGGTGTGCGCCAACAGACCGCGTTTGACGAACGCGAACACCAGCGTACAGAAGAGGTCAAAAATGCCTCACTGAAAGTGATGCAGGCAAAACAATCTGCCGAAGCCGCCGAACTGCGCGAGAAAGAGGCAGCGAAACGGGCGATTGAGCAGGAGAAACGCGCCGAGCGCTCCCGCCGATCTGTCTCGGTCGTCGGCGGCATCGCTGCGCTGATCGCACTGGCGGCGGTGGGACTGGGTATCTGGGCATCGACACAGGTGACAGAGTCGACAGCCAGGGAAAGCAGCGCCAATACACAGATTGCGGTGGCGCGGATCCAGGTGACCCAGGCAGCAATCTCGTTGGCGGACGCGCAGAACAGCCAGCAGGCGGCACAAACGCTGTCGTTTGAAGCATTCTCGACTGCGAGGGTTGCGGAGATTCAGGCGGGTGCCGCATTAGACGAGTCCATTAGTGCGCAATCTACCGCACAGGCGGCTGGCACGGATGCTGCGGTGAGCGAGGCAGAAGCGCTTGCCGCACAATCGACCGCCAATGTGGTTGCGACGGCGGCGGCGACAGCGCAGGAGGGCGCACAGGTAGCGGGGACACAAGTGGAACAGGCGCAAGCGACTGCGGGCGCTGTCGAAGCGACGTCAGTTGCCCAGGCGACCCAGGCGGCAACTGCGCAGTTGGGGGCGCAAGTGGCGGCGACACAGGCGGAAGTGGTGCAGGCGACGGCGGGCGCTGTTGAAGCGACGGCAGTGGCACAGGCAACACAGGCGGCAACCGCGCAACTGGGTGCGCAAATCGCCGCCACACAGGTTGATCAGGCGCAGGCGAACGCAGCGGCTATTCAGGCGACTGCCATCGCGCAGGGAACGCAGGGAGCGCGCAGCATCAACGCGGCATATGCGACGGCTACGGTTGTGGCACAGGCGTTTGAATTGCAAGTAGGTATCAACGAGGCGCTCCTTTCGGAAGCGACCGACGATGAAATCGTCGCGCTGCAAAACCTCATCGATCAGGATGCGGGGAACATCAACGCCCGTATTCAACTGGGCGATATTTACTACTCGCGCGCGTTGTACACTGAAGCGCTCGGCACGTTTACAGCCGCATTGGACATTGATGCCCAGAACCCGGCGCTGCTCAATCGGCGTGGCTTGTGTCATGCGGCACTTGCCGACTTCACAGCTGCCGTGACGGATTTCAGCGCTGCAACTGAGCTTGCGCCCAGGGAGGCGGAATACTTCGCCAATCTTGGCAGCGCCTATCGCGAACTGGGGCGCTACGATGACGCCATTGGTGTACTGAATACCTCCATCAGCCTCGCGCCGGATGCCGCGCGCGGCTATGCAGAACTGGGTAGAACCTATTCGCTGCAAGGCGAACATGAGGTTGCGGTCGAACAATTCACGCTCGCTATTGAGCGCGACGCCACGAATGCCAGCCTGTTCGCCGGGCGTGGCGACGCTTATCTGTTCCAGGGAGAGGCGTTCTATACCGAGGCGGCTGAGGATTATCAGGCAGCGTTCGATCTCGACCAGAACAATGCCGATTACAACGCGCGGTTGGGCGTGGTGCTGCATCGACAAGCACAGTACAGCGACGCGATTTTCTATCTCAATCGCGCGGTCGTCATCAATCCAATGCTGCACGCGGCATGGGCGTGGATGGGTGCGAGCCACTACGCGCTTGAGGATTACCAGCGTGCGGTCGAAAACCTGACGGTTGCGATTTCGATTGATGATACCCAATCTGATTACTTTGATCAGCGCGGGGATGCGCATCTGGTGCTTGAAAACAACGAACTCGCGCTGGAAGATTATCAGTCAGCGCTGGCGCTGGAACCCAACAGCCCAGTTTACATTGCTCATGTCGGCAATGCCTATCGCGCGCTTGGCGACTATGGGCAGGCAATCAATCGGCTTCTACAGGCAACAGAGCTTGATCCGAACTTTGCCTGGGCGTGGAATATCCTCGGCGATACTTACATCGAGCAGGGTGAAGGGGCGAAAGAGCAGCCGGATTACAGTGCAGCGGTAACGGCGTATGAGGCGGCGATTGATCTCGAACCGAATAATGTCGAATACATTATCGATCTGGGGACAGCCTACCGGGTACTGGGTGAGTATGGCAATTCACTGGCGGAGATTCGCCGCGCGCTCAATATTGATGAGACTTCGGCGGTTGCATGGTTCCAGCTTGCAGAGACGTTCCGTGCGCAGGATAACATCGGCGAAGCCTTGAATGCCTACGATGAAGCAATCGGCTTGGACTCCAAAAACGCGCTCTATTACAGTCGGCGCGGCAATCTGCATTTTGCGCAGGAGAACTACGACGCGGCTGTTCTGGATTATCTCGCAGCCATTGCCAATGACCCGGATAACGCTGAATACTACTTCTTCCTTGGTGATACCTACCGGGCGATGGGTTTGTACTACGATGCGATTGGCTATTTGCGCCAGGCGCTTGTCTTTGATCCTGACCTGTTCCTGGCGCATGTGCGGCTAGGCGACTCGTTCTACGAATTGCGAGGCAACCGGGAGGCTATTGACGCCTACAGCACGGCACTGGAGTTGGAGGAAGACGCCTATGTCTACAACGCGCGCGGCAACGCTTACTATGCCCTGGGGACGCTGGAGGGCTACGAACAGGCGATTGCCGACTACGAACGCGCGATTGAGTTGGGCGAAGAGACGGGGGTCGAAAATAGTCTAATCTCGACCTATCTGAGCAACCTTGGCAACACTTACTATCAACTCGGTGATTATCGTGAGGCGCGAGATGTACTGGAAGAAGCGCTGGAACTGGACGACGACAACGCCCGTGCCTACTCCAATCTCGGCTTGATCGCGCTGTCTGAGCGGGAGTACGACGAGGCGATTGAGTATTTCACCGAGGCGATTGATCGGGATCAGAACGATGCGTACTACTTCTACTATCGCGGGGCAACCTACTATTTCGTTGGGGATAATCGCGAAGCCGTGCGTGATATGGAAGAAGCCACCGAATTGGATCCTAATAACCGCGAGTTCTGGCGCTGGCTGGGCATCATCCGCGACGAGATGGGCGATTGTGAGGAAGCGCTGGCTGCCTACACTCGCTACGTGGAGTTGGACCCGGTCAACGCAAACGCGGACATCCGCAGCCGGGTGGAGGAACTTGAGGAGGAGTGCGGGTAAGCGTCTATCAGAAAAACTGTGAACAAGGGACTTCAGCCCCTTGTTCAATAAATGGGTGGTAAGATGCTGACGCCAACTGTGGCTACTGCTGCTCGCGATGCGTCGTCAATGTCGCCATCGGCGGGCGTTCGATGTCGCCAATCGCTTCAATGTCGAGCGCAAACCGTTCGGCATCATGCACGATCAGCTTCATGCTGCGGTTCGCTGCTTCCAGCAGTTGCACCCCGTAACGGCTTTCCAGGCGGCTGATGAAGACCTGCAAGATCGCAAACGACATACGGCTGAGACCTGTCAACGATTGATTGTGATGCACCCGGACTTCCAGATCGACCTGTGCCAGTGCGTCCAAGCCGAAGCGGTCGATCAGGTCGATCAACATACCCGTCTCCACGCCGTAGCCTGTGAAGAACGGGATTTGCTCCAGCGCCGCCCGCCGTCCGGCGTATTCGCCAGAGAGAGGCTGGATGAAGCCCGACAATTCCGGGTAAAACAAGTTCAGCATCGGGCGCGCCACCAACTCCGTCACACGACCGCCGCCGTAGGCTTGCAGCTTCTCGCCCACCTGGATCGGGCGCTGGTAAAAGCCCTTCACGAATTGCAGGTGCGGATACTTGAGCAGCGGTCCGAGCAAGCCATAGACAAAACGTGGATGAATATTGGTGATGTCGGTGTCTACCCAGGCGATGATGTCCCCCTTGAGGACGTGGAGACTTTTCCACAACGCCTCGCCTTTGCCGCGATACGTGCCGACTTCGGCGTTCAGAATCTCGGGGTGGCGATACGTCGGGATGCCGCAGGCTTCCGCCAGCGCTACGGTGTTATCGGTCGAATTGCTGTCAATCAGGACGATTTCGTCCAGCAGCGGGAACTCATCCATGAGCGCAGCTTTGAGCGTGCGAATGACGTTTTCGACGGTTTCCTCCTCGTCGAGCGCGGGCAAGCCGAGACTGATGGTGACGCCGCGCTTCTCCTTGAGCGCCACCAGCGATGCAATGTCCGCAAATTCACGGCTGTCAAATGTGTTTTCAGCAAACCAGCGATCCACGCGCGTAGACACAGGTGGCTCAACCATGCCGACATCATACGGCGCGTGGAACGTGAGCGCTTCCGGCGTGCGGGCGCGCACCAGGGCAATCGGCAGGTCGGTCATGTCAAACACGCGCTCCACGACCGGCGATGGGGATGTGCTGCTGGCGTCTGGCTGCCGCATTCCCGCGCCCATAACGATTGCCCGGTGTCCGTTCGACTCGCGAATGATACCTTCGGCAATGCTGGTGACGGCTGTGACCGCGCGCGTAATCGTTGGATCAGCGCGCATGACAATTTCCAGTTCCGGCACATCAACCGCTTTGTCTGCCGCATGAAACAGCGTGATCGAAGCATTGTTGCTCAATGCTTTGGCGATGCGCGTCCCCAGCGTCAGGTTGGGACCACCACGCAGCGAGAGCAGCACGCGCCCGTGCGTTGCCCAATCCTTTCCGGCGAGCAGTACGACATCACCGGGAATGCGTGCCAGTAATTGATCCGTCGCCAAGCCGCCAGTTCGTTCATGCGGTCCTGCCCACTGGATCAGCACCAGATCGATTCCATCCGTCTCCTGTGCCTGCAAAAGCGCCTGCATCGGCTGATGATCGACAAAAACGCGCACATCGTCGGCAATGCGCGTATCCGCCTGAGCAAATGGATCGAGCAGATTGCGCCAGTACTGCGCGTTGGTTACGTACTCACTCGGCGATGTGTCTTCAGCGACGGTGACAAGCGCGCGCAGGTGCAGTGTGTCGTCTACGCCTGTCAACGCCAGCGCTACCCGCAGCAAGGTCTCCGCCTGTGCCGTCTCGGTCAAGATCAGCATCCCCTGTTGTGCATCAGACATCCGCGTCCTCCAGCAATGGTTGTATCTGATTGCTTATGATCGAGTCCCAGCCGTACTGTTGGCGCACGCGCACCCGCAGTCGATAGTGCGGCGACGCGGCGAACGCGCGCAGCAGATCGCGCGCGATTGCGTCGGGATTACTGTCAGCCGGGTCGAAATACAGCGCGTCATCACCCGCCAGTTCCCGCAGTGCCGGGATGTCCGCGCAGGCGATCACCACTCCGGCTGCGCCTGCTTCGAGTATCGGAATACCGAAGCCTTCCTGCGTGCTGGTGAACAGCAGCCCGTCAGCGACCGCGTACAGGCTGGCGACCGTCTCATCGTCCAGCAGCAGCGGTACAGCCGGGTCATCGCCACAGGTATAGAGAAAGTGGGCGCTGTTTTCCAGTTGTAGCTGATCGCGCAGCGCCAGCAGCTCGCGCAGGTATTCGGCGTTCGCCGGGTTATGCGGACCCGGTGCGCCTGTTATCAGCAGCCGCCAGTCACGTTCGCTTTCCGCCCGCAGCGCCGCCAGGATATGCAGCGCCAGCGCGATGTTCTTGCGCCGCGTGATGCGGGCGGGCAACAGCAGCAGCCCATCGGCAGCAAACAGCGATAATCGGGCAACGAGTTGTGTCGCCACCGGTGTCAATCGCAGGAAGCGCGCCAGATCGAGTCCGCCACCGATGATATGGATTTGCTCTTCGGGTAAATCCATCATGTGGCTCATTTCATCGCGACGCTGCGCTGAAATGGTGACGTAGTGCGCGCCTGCCCACACCTGTCGCAGCAGGTTCCAGGGGTAGCCATCGTGAAGCTCGGCAGCGTAAAGTGGGTTCGTCCAGGCGAAGTCGTGACACCAGGCGACGAGCTTGAAGGCGCGCTGTTGATGCAGCGTGTGCAGTGCCGCGGTCAGTGGCAAGTTCTTGTGCAGCGTTGGGACATTGTGGGCAATGCAGACAGCGCAGCCGGACAGCGCAGCCGCGAGTTCGTCCGTCAGTTGGTCGCGCAGCGCCGCAAATGCTGGCGGGACTTCGCCGCGATCCAGCGCTGCTTTGACTGTGAGAATGTCAGGATGGGTTGACGAAAACAACGGCTGAATGTGCGTTTCAATCGGCGCGGGGAGCGTGCCGCCGCTGCCTGCGATGATGCGCACAGGATAGCCATGGGCTGCGAGCGCTATGGCGTGGGCGGACATGATTGCTTCAACGCCGCCGATGCCGGGTGGACCTGCGTAGTGCAGAATGGCGATACGGGTCGTCAATAGTGCATCCTTTCCTGATCTACAATGCGGACAGGAAATCTGCGTTCACATTCCCTTTCTTACAATGCGCGTGACGAAAACAACTATACCACAGGCTTCTCGCGATTGAAGAGCAGGCTGGGGAAGGCGATGCCGAGGGCAATGGCGGCGAGAATCAGCGCGACCTTGATGGCGTTGACCGCCGCGCCTGCCAGCAATTCCTGCTGCAAGGCGGGCGTGCTGGCGGTCGTCACCCGCAAAATGCCGATCATCGCTTCATAGGCGAAGCGCCCTGGAACAAGCGGAATCGACCCCGTGATGCCGAAGATCGGCGCGGGCATCCGCAGCCGCCGCGACAGGAAATACGCCGCGAAACCCACCACCAGCGCTCCGCACAGTGTCGCGATCTCAATGCCGACGCCACCAAGCGTGAGCAGCGTGCGCACGGCATGACCCGCCGCGCCGAACAGCGCGCACCAGGGCAGCACGCGCCGCCGCACATTGAACAGGACCGCAAAGCCGAGTGCCGCCAGCGCCGACCACAACGCATCCACCAGCAGCGTTACGATGACATCCACGAATGACACATGCCCTCTGCCTATGGAACGCTTGCCCACCGATGACTCGACTTTAGCAGTTTCGCACGCATAATGCGATCTGTCTTCATGTGGAGAAATGCTTTATGCGCCGCCTGTTTCTGCTCATCTTGCTCATCGCCATGCTGGTCATCACCGCGCTCGCCCGCGCGCAAACCGCCACGTCGGAGTGCGCCTCGTTCGCCACACTGACGCCGGGCATGTGGGCGCGCATCGCCAGCGAAACGCCGAACAACCTGCGCGCCGCGCCGGGCGTGATCGCCGAACGCATCGGCATCATTCCGGCGGGCGACATTTTCCGCGTGCTGGACGGCTCCGCGTGTGCCGATGGCTATATCTGGTGGCAGGTGGATTATGTCGGTGCGACGGGCTGGACGGCGGCGGGACGCATTGGCGAGACGGCGTGGGTGCAACCGCTGGCAGGTCAGGATGTCTCCGCACTCCCGACGGAGGACGACAATCCCGGCTGCCTGCGCCCGCCGGATGATTACACACGCACTATCGTCAACGGCTTTGCCGAGTTCAACCTGCGCACGCTGGCGATGCTCGATCATGCGCAGGCGCTCTACAGCGCGGGCGGTGGCATTATCCGGCTGCGCACGGCGGTGATGCAGGGCGGCTACAACAACGGCTACGTCGCGGCGAGTTTCGGTACGCACGATGGCGGTGGCGCGGTTGATCTGTCGGTGCGCGATCTCGAAACGCGCATGGTGCTGCAACGCGAGATCGAACCGCTGCTCGAAGCACTGCGCATCGCGGGATTTGCTGCCTGGCTGCGGCGCGAAAACCAGCTCAACCCCGGCTCCGTCATCCACATCCACGCCATCGCGATTGGCGACGCCGAAGCGAGCGATGCTGCCCGCGCGCAGGTGGACGGCGAATATGGTTATCTGCGCGGCTACAACGGGCTGCCGCCAGAATGGGGCGGTCCTGAACGCGACGACCTGCCGCTGGTGTGGTGTAGCTGGATGGCGGAGATGGGGTTCTGACCTCACCCCCGTCCCCTCTCCGCGCGCGGAGAGGGGTGCACAGTTATGCTGGACAAGGGGTTTTGCGGGGTGAGGTAAACGGGTTGAGTTACACGCTCGCGCCCATCCAGCCTGCTTCGATCTTTGCGCGCACGGCGTCGGCGTCGGGGTAGCGGCTGCCTGCGCTGTCCACAATTGTCGTGCGCAGATCGAGCAGTTCGCTTTCTGCCAACTTGAACTCGCCGTCATCGGTTTCGCGGTCTTGCAGCGGGTAGAAAAACTCGCGTGAGAGCGCCATCTTGACCTGCACCCGTTCGCAAATGGCGGCAGCGCGCTCCGGCGATGTCAGCAGCATGAAGCTCGTGGGACCAAGATGTCCGATGAAGTCATCGTCCTTGCCTAGTTCGCGCACGGCATTGCGCACCATCAGCGCCACCGCGCGCACCACATCATCCGCCGCCACAAAGCCGTAGCGCTCGCGGAAGACATCGAGATGATGCAGCGAGAAGCCGACCGCCGCCCAGGGCGCTTTGCCGTAAATCGTCGCCATCAGCTTTTCATCCACCAGCGCGCCTTCAGGCAAATCGGTCACGCGGTTGCTCATCGATTCTTTTTGCACGCGCAGCAGCGTATTGCGCACCCGCAGCCTGAGTTCCTGAATATCAAACGGCTTGGTGATGTAATCGACCACGCCCAGTTCCAGCCCTTGCAGTCTGTCCATGCGGTCACGCTTCTCCGTCAGAAACAGGATCGGCACGTCCTGCGTGCGGCGTTGTGAGCGCAACTGACGGCAGACTTCATAACCGGTGATGTCCGGCAGGCGGATGTCGAGCATGACGAGGTTGACAGGATGATCGTGGGCGAGTTGCAGCGCCTCCGCACCCCACGCAGCGGTCAAGACATCATAATCCTGTGTGCGGAAGTAAGCATCGAGCATTTCGCTCAGGTCGCTGTCATCTTCCACAATGAGAATGCGCTGTTTGCTCATAAGACTGTCCCAGTGATAGAACCTACACACATGCCCCCATTATAACGGCAACCTATGGACTGATTCCTGAACGTCCACCATACGATTACCAGACGAAGACGATACGGTTTTGTTACACTGTAGGGATGGGTGAACGTTTGACGGGCTTGGTACTCACGCTGAAGAGGCAGCGCGTCCCACCTGTGGAGCGACACTCGATCTCGCGCACCGCGTAGATCATGCCGCCCGTCGCCGCGCTCTGGCAGCCGATGACCAGTCCGGACAGCAGGTAGCACGTCGGGGTGGTTGCGCCGTCGTAGACAAACGGACTGTGTTTGACCGCCAGATGATGCGCGTTGGGGATATATTCGTAAGTCGAGGTTTGATCGCTCATGCGCGAAAAGACTTCGCCCAGTACCTTGACGCCGATGCCAGAGCGCACGTCCAGCGGCAGCCGGAGGAACGCCGGGTCGTTATAAGCGGCAAACGCACCAAACGTCGCCAGCGACTCAAACCATGCCTGCCCTATGCTCACGCCAAGCGCGCCGCCACCTTTGTCGCCGTAGGTGGTCAGCAGGGCGCGGTTCAGCGCCGCCAAGTGTGAAAACGGGTATTCGCGTTCCAGCGTATCGGAAGGCAGTGCTGTTGTCAGCGCTGCCTGGGTCAGGAGTGTTTCGGTGCTGTATTCGCCCAGTTCCGTTTGCATTGCCTTTATCAGCAGGCGCGCGAAGCGGTAGGGGTAAAAGCGCTGCGGGGTATCAGTCACGGTGTTGGCAATGTGCGCACATGCGCAGGGCGCTTAACTCAGCAGGTCTTCGAGCGCTTGTTTGGCGCGCCCGATTTCCAGAAAGATCAAGCCGAGCCGTGCTTCCTTGCGCGCCAGCACGGTCAAAACTGCTTCCTCGCCAACGGCAGTCAGGACGACATAACCGCCTTCGCCCTTCACGTACACCTGTTGCAACATGCCACGCCCCAGCTCTGTCGAGATGCGCTCACCCAGCGATTGCATCGCCGCAGACATGGCACTCACGCGGTCCTCTTCGGTTCCGGCGGGGAGCAGCGACGCAATACTCAAACCATCGACACTGACGATAGCTGCTGCCTCAATATCGCCAGAGGTTGCCTGCAAATCACGTAAACGGGTAACGAGTTGTTCAGTGCGCGATTTCACCGATGTCTCTCCTGACGCGATGACCTTGCATCAGTATAGAGCAATCGGCACACTACGCGCAAGCAATGAGATGTTTTTGCAGGGGCGACCCGTCGGATCGCCCCTAGCAGACATTAGCTGCTGAGCTTATCGCTGATGTCGTCAATCGTCTCTTTGGCGTCCTGAATGGTCGCGTCCGGCTCTTCGCGGACGATTTCAATCGTCAGCTTGGCAACCAGACCACCGAGCGCGCCGAGCATTGCGAGCCAGGGGCTGAAGATAGCGACCGCGCCGCCGATAGCGACACCTGCGGTCAGTGGGATTTCCACCCGCGATTTGCCCTCGGCGTCTTTGATGATCAGGCGGCGTACATTGCCTTCCTGGACGATTTCCTTGAAGCGTTCGACCAACTGGTTGCCCGCGACTTCGACATTCTCGCTAAAGTTCTTCTGTTCGGACATAGTTCCCTCCTCAAGGGTTTTGCAGTGCAATCACAAGACACTATACGCAGCCCCTCGCGTAAAGTTGCGTACTTTTGTACTTTACCAACCTTGTGTCAATAAAGCGTTATAATGCTGGGGGAATGATAAATCCCCCAAAGGAGGCTGGTCATGAGGCGCAAAGACGTTTTCATACTCGTGGCGCTGTTTGCCATCACGATTACACTGCTGCTGCAACTCGCGCCGTTGGGCGCGCAATCCGGCTTCGGCACGGGCTGGACAGCCACCTACCACAATTGTCCGGCACTCAGCGCGACAACGCCCGATCTGAATACTTGCACCGTTGTCACCAGCCAGGCGGTCGCAGCCGTGAACTTTGACTATGGCACGGGATCGCCAACGGCGGGGGTCAACCCGGATAACTTCTATATCCGCTTTGACTCGGTGCAGAACCTGCTGCCCGGCACGTATGAATTTGTCGCGGCATCCGACGACGGCATTCGTGTGACCATCAACGGACAGGTCGTGATTGACCAGCTCATCGGGCGCGTGCTGACGACCGACCGCAGCCAGCCGATCCCGATTGCGGGCGGAGCGGTCACGATGCGGGTGGATTTCATCGATTTGATCGACCGTGCGCAGGTGCAGTTCCAGTGGTTCCAGCAGACCAGTGGCACACCCGCAGCGACTAATCCATTTGCGCTGCTTGGCACAGGAACGCCTGTTGGCACGCCATCCGGTCCATCGGTCAGCGTGACGGGCGTGAACGGGCTGGCAGTGCGCACCGGTCCGTACATCGGCGCGTCGATGGTGACGACGGCGCTGCGCGGCAATGTGTACGCGGTGACGGCGCGCAATAACAGCGAAGGCTTCAACTGGTACTACATCAACGTCAACGGACGGCAGGGCTGGGCGAGCGGGCGCTACCTGACGCTGAACAACATCACGCCGGACGCGCTGCCGACGCAGGCAACGATCTTCGACCAGATCGACGGCGCGCCTGATTTGGGCATCATCGGTTCGCCGCGCGCCGTCATGAACGTGCGCCCGCGCCCGACCACACGCCTGGATGAGATTGACGAGATCGCCTGGGGCGAGCAGGTGTCGATCATCGGGCGCACGGTGCAGGCAGGGACGAACCGCTGGTATCACATCCGCACGAGCGAAGGGCTGGTCGGCTGGATACTGGCGGCGTATGTGCAGGTCGGTCCCGAAGTCGTCGGCGCACCCGTCCGATAATGCAGCATTTCTTAACGCAGAGGCGCAGGGGTGCAGAGACGCAGAGAATTCACAACCCTCTGCGTCTCTGCATCTCCACGTCTCTGCGTTAAGAATCTTCTTTTGCGTCCTTCGCGCCTTTGCGGTTCTAATTCTTCGCTCTCTCTGCTATGATGCTGCTCAATTCGTTGACACAGTTTCCTGAATTTGAGCAGCAATATGCACCGTAAACCCCTGGTTGCCCTGGTGGGCAGACCGAATACAGGCAAGAGTACGCTCTTCAACCGTCTGGTGGGTGAGCGCCTTGCCGTGACCCACGAAATGCCCGGTACCACGCGCGACCGTCTGCAAGGTGTCTTTGCCTGGAACGGCTACGACTTTAACGTGGTTGATACAGGCGGTATCGAAGTCTATCAGGCGAAAGGCACGCGCAACGTCGCGCCGCTGGCGGAAGGCAGCATCGACTTTGTGCCGCAGATTAAGGCGCAGGCGTTGATGGCGGTCGAAGACGCCGATCTTGTCATCATGCTGGTGGACGCGGTGGCGGGCATCACGGCGGCTGATGAAGAAGTCGCGGAAATCCTGCGCCGCACCCAGAAGCCTGTGCTGATCGCTGCCAACAAAGCCGATACGATCAAGCGCGAAGGCGAGGCAGTGGAGTTCTACGCGCTCGGCATCGAAAAGGTCTACCCGATCAGCGCCATTCACGGCGCAGGTGTGGGCGATCTGTTGGATGGGCTTGTCGAAGCGCTGCGCGAAAGCGGCTTCCCGCTGGACCCGGCGGAGGAAGAAGAAGCGCCGCACCTGCGCATCGCCATCGTTGGGCGTCCGAACGTCGGCAAGAGCAGCCTGCTCAACCGCTTGATCGGGGAAGAGCGGGTGATTGTCAGCCCGATCGCTGGCACGACGCGCGATGCTATCGATACCGAACTCTCGTTTCATGGCGAACCTGTGACGCTGATCGACACGGCGGGTATTCGCAAGCGCGGCAAGATCGAAAAAGGTGTCGAGCAGTACAGCGTCTTGCGCGCCCTGCAAAGCATCGAACGCGCCGATGTCGCGCTGCTTGTCATTGATGGCAGCCAGGGCGTGACGGAGCAAGACCAGCATATCGCGGGCTATATTATTGAGGCGTTCCGCAGCGTGGTCGTCGTCGTCAACAAGTGGGACGCGGTTGAGAAAGACTCTGCCACGCTGCATCAGTACGAACGGATGCTGCGCGAAAAGTTCAACTTTCTGCCCGACCCGCCGATCATCTTCATCAGCGCGCTCACGGGACAGCGCATCCATGAAGTGCTGGAAGTGGCAAAGCGCGTCTGGGAAAACCGCTACATGCGCGTACCGACCAGCGAAGTCAACCGCATTTTGCGCGAGGCGATGATTCGCCATCAGCCGATTGTCGGCGCGGGCAAGCGGTTGAAGATCAAGTACGGCTCACAGGTGGCGGTTGCGCCGCCGCTGTTCCTGTTTCATGTAAATGACGCTTCGCTGGTACACTTCACCTACAAGCGCTATCTGGAAAATCAGTTCCGCGAAGTGTTCCCGTTTGAGGGGACACCGCTGCGCCTGAGTTTCCGCGAGCGCCAGCGCGACGACGATTAGGAGGCACGCAATATGTTCGGCATTGGGGCGCGTAACAAGCAGCCAGCGGGCGTCAAGCTGGAAGTGTATGCCGGAACGGTCGAGCAGATGCTCACCAACCTGGGTGTTGACCCTGTGCAAGCGCGCATGAACACGCAGGAAGGCTACGGCTGGAGCTTCCGACGCGGGTCGGCGGTCATCGAAATCTACATCACGCAGCAAGGCGGCGTCGGCTACCTGCAAGTCCTGTCGCCGATCATGCACCTGCCGCCGCAGGGCTTATTGCCGCTGTACCGCCACCTGCTTGAACTCAACCTCAAGCTGACGAATGCGGCGATGGGTGTCTATCTCGATGTCGTCTATGTCTTCAACGAGCGCCCGGTCGATGGCTTGGACGCGGTAGAGACCAACAGCATCATCAACCAGGTGGCGCAGTACGCCGACGAACTGGACGACAAGTTGGTTGCCGAGTTTGGCGGGCGGCTTTACGCGCGCATCTGACGCCGCTTGAACAGCGGGCGCAGTTCACGATATAAGCGCGCCCCAAACGCACCCAGAGCAAACAGGATGACCATCGGGATACCGAGCGAATACAGCGGGTCTACCGTCATCGTCTGCGGGTCAAACTGGCGGAAGAATAGCGGACCGAACGTGCCTTCGCCATTCCAGTAGCCATCGTTGCCGATGCTGATCGGAATGAACGTCGCAACCACCATGACCATTGCCAGCAGCCAGCCATGTAAACGGTAAACTGCGCCGAGCGCTAGCGCAGCCGTCATGCCGAGCGCGGCTGGCACAAGGGACCAGCCATCGATGCTTTCAAAGGGCGCGCTCAGGAACATGAAGTGATACAAGCCGAACAGGAACAGCCCGGACAGCACGCCCAGCACGATGCTGAGTAGCAGCCGCGCCCACCAGGGATGAAAGCCGCGTACTCGTTCTGGCACTTCGCCCGCCAGCACGACCAGAAAGCCAAAGCCGAAGCCGAAGAACAACATCAGCGATACCGTGAGGGCGATGTTCTGATTGTTGAATATTGCCAGCCCCGTCAGCCCGGAACTGAGCGTCCCCCACACGTAATAGCCGATACCGAGCGCCGCACCGATAAACGCCAGCGCGAAGCGCCAGACGATTTGCAGCGGCTTGCTGCGAATCCGCTGCCAGCTATTCGTCAGCCAGGCGGCAGCACGCCCGCGCGCCGTCACGCCCGGCAGCGACGGTGCTTCATCACGTATCAGTGCCAGCGCACGACGAGCGCGCGCCATGCCGTGTGCCTCCGCTTCCGCGATCATGCGCAGCGCACCCTCTGAGCGCATCCTGCCAACGGCGCGTGACGCTGCATCCGCGACGGCTGCATCAGACGTGTCTAACGCCAGCGTTGCCAGCAGTCGATCAATATCCTCACCGTAGACGCTGGGACGCCATTCACCTGGCGTCCACAATCTAAGCCGCCGACTGAGGAAGGCAGTGGTGCGCGCGCGTCCTGCTTTTTCATCGACTTCAAAGGCGCGGTCGGCATGACCCGGCGCACGGGTGGCAAGCACACGAATGGCGGCAAGCTTTGCTGCCTGCCGGTTTTCGACTTGAAGCGCGCTGGCGACCAGCTTGGGAATTTGTGGTGGCTCGGCGTCCGGCAGATGCTCCAGCCGTTCGAGCGCACGCAGCCGGGCAGCCGCGTTCTGTCCGCGCAGGGCGTGCAGCGCCACCCAGCGCCGCCCATCATCACCCAGTTTGCCCCACCAGAACGCCACATCGACATCATATTCCAGCGCGCCGCGCAGCAGCATTTGCGTGCCAGCGTCGTCGATCTCAAGATTGCGACGCTCCGCCTCTTTGTAGTAGTCGTTGATAAGCGCAAAATCGGTAATGCCGAGGATAAAGCGTCCTTTGCCAAATGCCCACGCCCGCCGCGCTTTGGCATACAGATCGACCGCTTCCCGTTGCGCCAGTTGTTCAGCGGTATCCAGTTGCAGCGTATTGCCGGATAAGGGCAGTGTACCCTTTTCAACTTCCGGGAAAGTGCCGGTCAGTTGCATGGTCGCGTTGGTCAGATTGAGGGTGTCATTGATGAGGTTAACGGTTGCGCCGCCCATCAGTTCGGTCGAATAATTATCGACTGACGCCGAACCGCCAACGCGGATACTGCCGGGGAGCAGCAGATTTTCGAACTGCTCCATGATTTGCAGCACGCTGGAGGGGCGATAATCAACATCCACCTGTGTGCCACGTCGCAGAATCAGGTTCATGTCAGGGGGCAGGTTGGGCTGCACGCGCGTGATGTCCGGGAGTTCTTCCGCCATCTGAAGTTGCTGGAGCGCCAGCGGCATGGTGCCATCAAACGGCAGCCTGCCGCTAAACATGTGGAATAACAGCACGCAAAAGCTGTAGATGTCCGCGCGGTGGTCGAGCAGATCGCTTGTGACCTGTTCAGGCGCCATGTAGAGCAGTGTACCGCTGCCGGGGTTGAGCGCTCGCCCTTCGCGATCCATGACGGCTGCCAGCCCGAAATCCGCCAGATAGGGCGACCCCTGACTGTCGAGCAGCACATTCGACGGTTTGAGGTCGAGATGGACGACGCTGTTGCGGTGCGCGTAATCAAGCGCGCTGGCGACCGCGCGCGCAAGACGCAGCGCATCCTGTGGCTGCAATGCACCTTGTTCTAACAGGTCGTCCATCGAGCCGCCTGCGACATAGCGCATGGCGATGAATAACTGACGCTGGTAATCGCCAAAGTCGTAGATTGGCAGGATATGCGGGTGTTCGAGCGCGGCAATGGTGCGTGCTTCCTGCTCAAACATCTTGACCGGATCGTTTTCCAGCATGATGTCGCGCGCAATCGTCTTGATCGCCACGATACGGCTCAGGCGTTTATCGCGCGCTGACCACACATCCGCCATGCCGCCGCGCCCGATATGCTCAATGACGCGATACTGCTCGAATTCGACACCTACGTCCATGTCTTAACCTGTCGCAACTATGAAGACTGTTCGTATTCCTCATTATACGCTGACCTGCGCGCGATAGCCTTCTGCAATTTGAAATTATCGCACCGTCAATAGCACATCCAACATTACGGAGAATTCTAAGTTAACCTTGATCTATAGCTGAGATTTATGTAGATTTATGTAGATTTTGGTTGGCTGCAATTTTGGGTTCACATCTTGAATACAGACGTAATGATCGTTGGCGGCGGCATCACCGGATTGAGCGCTGCCTGGCAGTTGCAGGCGCTGGGTGTCGAGTACGCCGTACTTGAAAGCGATGGACGCTGGGGCGGCAAACTGCACAGCGAACACATAGACCTGGGTGAACAGGGTGCTTTTGTGCTGGACGCAGGTGCCGAGTCGTTTGTCACGCGCAAGCCAGAGCTGTGGCAGCTGGCGCACGAAGTCGGGCTGGGTGACAGGCTGACCGCGTTGAAAACGCAAGCCAGCGGTGTCCATATTCTCTATGCAGGTGCGCTGCATCCGCTGCCACTGCACCCGGCTGCATTCATTCGTTCCCGCTTGCTGTCCGCACAAGCCAAGCTGCGCCTGCTGGCAGAGCCGTTTATCGCCCCGCGCCGTGATGATGAAGATGAATCGCTGGCGGACTTTGCGCGGCGGCGACTGGGGCGTGAGGCATCAATGCGCCTGATCGAACCGATCCTGGGCGGCATTTACAACGCAGACCCGGAAATGCAGAGTGTGCTGGTCAGCGCGCCGCATATGCGCGCACTGGAAAAAGCCCACGGCAGCCTGATGCGCGGGATGCTGGCGCGCCGACGACACAAGCCAGCCGAACAGCGCCCGGCATTCGTGACAGTGGATCACGGCGTTGGTCAACTGGTGACCGCCCTGGTCAGCCGCTTAACGGGCGCGCTGCACCTGAACAGTCCGGTGAGTGCCATTCAGCCAAACGATCATGGCTATACCGTAACCACACGCGATGGCAACACTCATAGCTGTCGCGCTGTCATCGTCACAACGCCTGCCAACCGCACAGCCGATGTGCTTGCAAGCACCATGCCCACCGTCAGCGCGACGCTGGCGCAATTGCAACATACAGGAATCGGCACAATCCTGCTTGGCTTTCGCAGCGCGGATGTGCCAGACGACACGCGCATGACGGGCGTGATGCTGCCGCGCCGTGAGCAGCGCCCGCTGGATGCCATCACCTGGACATCGCGCCGAATGCCGCAGCGCGCCCCGCAAGGCTGCGCGCTCATCAAAGCTTTCTTCGGGGGGGCGCAGCCGGGCTTATTGCGGGCAGGAGATGGCGAGGTGCTGGCGCTCGCCCGTGTGGAACTGCGTCAATGGCTGCATA
>Ga0224723_1000352_pt1 | contig 32458 bp, 35 predicted proteins | sample Balambano_FR2_Me_FD_161647 | JGI IMG/M metagenome (GOLD analysis project Ga0224723, IMG submission 161647) | Freshwater sediment microbial communities from Lake Towuti, South Sulawesi, Indonesia - Balambano_FR2_MetaG | ecosystem: Environmental > Aquatic > Freshwater > Lake > Sediment | place... | reverse complement strand
CGAGCAGCCGCGATCGACTCTGCCAGCTTTGTACCACCATACTCATCATTTTCCACATGAATAAAGGTAATATCTGTGATGCCCATGAACCCAAAAACAGTGACCAAATAAGGATCGTGATGATTCATGTTTTCGTAGCGCCCACCCGGATGAAAGCCAGAATCACCACGAGATTCGATGATAAACATCTTTTTACCGAGTACCAACGGTTTGAAAACGTTGGCAGAATTATTCGGTTCAAAGGCAACGGTTCGCCCAATTCGCACAATCTGATCAATGTAGGCTTTGAACCCACTGGGAACGCTGAAGTTATACATGGGAACGCCAATCACATAAACATCAGCGGCTAAAAATTCATCTACCAGTTCATCACTTAAACGAATCGCTTCACGCAATTCAGGAGTATATTGCTCTGGTGTCGAGAATGCAGCCGCAATCCAGGATTCATCAACATGAGGAATGGGATGGCGACCAATATCTCGATAGGTAACGGTGTCATTCGGATGAGCTTGTTTCCATTGTTCGATGAATTCCTTTGTTATGCGACGAGAGTGCGATCGCTCCCCACGCGGACTGGCATCAATGTGCAATAGATGTGCCATTTTTATGAATCTCCTGTTGAGTTGAAGGATGTGAGGTCGTTACGGATTAAGACGAAGTAGAGTGATTCGTTGTGACAATTTGATGATCTTTAGCAGCAAACTGCGACCCTTGCGGTATCTGCGAAGCAGCACGCAGATCTGCCAACGTCACATGTCCCATAAACTGACCCGTCGTTTTCGCTGCTTTCTCATATTCAATTGCCCGAGCAAACGTGACGTGATATCCCTGCTGCAACAGCAACCGAGTCAATGTCGCTCCCATTATTCCTAAACCAATCACAGAGGCTTCCAGCATTTCATGTCTCCCTATGGTTGAAGTGCGTTGCAGTCCATCTGAATCAATCACTCTTTCAGCGTAGGGAGATGATTCATTTGCAACTATCTAATTCCTGGGAAACTATCAAATTCTTGAGGTCAGTTTCAAAAGACCTTAGCAGAAATCATTCGTCAGTGCATACAATCAGGATGAGACATCTGTGAGTTGTTATGAACAATCCTGCAATTCATCCAGTTGAAGCAGACTGCTTACCTCGCTTGTCCAGCCAAACTCACGGCTGGGAGCATCTGATCGTTGAGCAATTTCAAACGGCGAAAGAGGGAGATTGTCACTACAAGAGCGACGATCATACGATTTGTTTATCTCTAGCTGCCCGCCCAGTACAAATGCTGCATATTAGAGGCGGTAAGACTTACAACGGATTGTATGGTAAAGGCGATATTTCGATTACCCCTGCAAAAATACCGTTTTTTACCCGTTGGGAAGGAGAAGATCATTACTTACAAATTCAAATTGCCTCTCAATTTATTCAAACTGTTGCTAAAGAAACCTTAGCAAGCAACCCCGATCGCTTGGAGCTACTGTCTGAATTTAAGACTCGCGATCCTCAAATTGAAGCGATCGGCATACTGCTGCTAACGGAACTGCAACAGGAGAATCTAGGTGGCAAGCTGTATATCGAATCTCTGGCAAATGTGTTGGCGATTCACTTAATCAGACAATATGCCGCTACTAGAGTGCAACTTCCCACGTATGAAGGCGGATTGTCTCAGCGTCAACTGTTACACACCCTGAATTACATTCATGAACATCTCGATCGCGACATCAAACTGGCTGATTTGGCGAATCAACTTGGGATGAGTCAGTTTCACTTCAGCAACCTATTCAAACAATCGCTTGGTATCACTCCCTACCAATATCTGCTTCAGCAACGCATTGAACGAGCCAAGCAGTTGTTGAAAGAGGGCGATCGCTCCATCATGGACATTGCCTTTCTGTGTGGATTCAACAGTCACAGCCATTTGAGCAAACAGTTTCGTCAACTGACAGGCATCACTCCGAAACAGTATCGACTGGAATGTTGACTTGACATGCAACCATTTAGTTGCATAATAGAGATATGGATGTCGTGTTTAAAGCCCTCTCCGATCCCAGTCGGAGACAATTGCTCGATCTGTTGTACACCCACAATGGACAAACTCTAGGAGAACTCTGTGAACACCTTGCCATGACGCGGCAGGCGGTCAGTAAACATCTCGCGGTGTTAGAGGCTGCCAATCTTATCGTCACGCTGTGGCAGGGGCGAGAAAAACTGCACTATCTCAATCCCGCTCCGATTCAAGAGATCTACGATCGCTGGCTCAGCAAGTACGATCGTCAACAACTCGACACCTTGAGCCAACTCAAGCGCAACCTCGAAACGAAATCCCCAGGAGATTGACCATGAGTAAACCCACCTTTGTCTATGTCACCTACATTGCCACGACAATCGAACAACTCTGGGATGCAATCACCAGTGACTCCTTCACTCAACAGTATTTGGGCCAGGAGCAACTTCAGTCGGATTGGCAAGCGGGGTCGCCTGTTGAGCAAGTCAACTCAGAGGGTGAATTAGAACGTAAAGGAGAAGTGTTGCGATCGCATCCCCCGCACGAACTTTGCTACACCTTTCAGTTTTTCGATCACACTCAGCCATCCCGTGTTCGCTTCTTGCTAGAGCCGTCTGAATATCAGGTCAAACTGACGGTGATTCACGATCAGCTAGAAGTCCAAAGCTACCTTAGCAACAGCGACAGATGGGCAATGTGCCTGTCTAACCTGAAGCGCTTCCTCGAACTCGAACTAATGACTCTGTGGGTCGCTTGAACAGATCCCCTGTCCCATCTCCACCTACCTCTAAGGAACTCCCATCATGATTCCGACTGTGATAGAACAATCGGGTCGAGGCGATCGCGCCTTTGACATTTACTCTCGGTTACTGCGAGAGCGGATTATTTTTCTAGCAGAACCCGTCATGCCCGAAATGGCAAACCGCATCGTCGCGCAACTGCTGTTTCTCGAAGCCGAAGATCCCGATAAAGATATCTACCTCTACATCAATTCTCCAGGTGGTTCTGTGAACGATGGGTTAGGCATCTATGACACGATAAACCACATTCGCCCTGATGTTTGCACAATTTGCTATGGCTTTGCCGCGAGTATGGGCGCATTTTTGTTGGGGGCAGGTGCAAAAGGCAAACGCAGCAGTTTACCCAGTTCGCGGATTATGATTCACCAGCCTTCTGGAGGCGCACAGGGGCAAGCCGTGGATATCGAGATTCAAGCGAAGGAAATTCTCTATCTCAAAAACCAGATCAATCAGCGGATGGCGGACTATACCGGACAGTCTCTGGAGCAGATTGAGCAAGATACCGAGCGCGATTTCTATATGTCGGCTCAAGAGGCACTCACCTATGGCTTGATTGACAAGGTAATCGAGCGCCCGATGCTCCAGATGCCCGCTGAACTGGTGGCAGCGAGATAAATTGTGCGCTTCCCTGATTCAGCATAGTTCTAGGAAACGTAACCACTGTTTGCAGGTATGACAGCCAGGGCTAGCCCTCCTTGCCACAGCGCCCAGCCACGTCCTCGCGCCCAGGTTGCACCATCGACCGGAAGCGCTGAGCAGAATGCCTCCCGACTTTCTCCTATCAAGAGTGTCTAGGCGATCGTCAGGTCGCACGCAGGATCGCCCACACCATGGCACTCGAAGTCGATGACAGCACTCAGCTGTAGATCAGCGAGAAATTGAGCCAATGCGATCGCAAATTTGGGGAGATCAGCGATTCGCTCGATCGTCACGTTCTCGCCCTCGATTCGAGGCATCTAACTCACCGTCGTACAACTAATCGCACCGTCTCAGTTCCCGTTGCTTTTTCTGCGGGTTGATCTGCCCCCATTGCTGCCTCGGTTTCGTAAGTCCACTCACCGATCAGCTTTTGTAACCACTGGTGTTCCTTCTGAGGTTTAACCTGCATGGTTGATTCTTGTTGTATCGTTTCCATTTGCTTTTCTCCTTTGGTACTTTTTGATGGGATCAAACTGAGTTAGATGATAGTTGCTACAGCGCCACTACCGTATGTCTGTTTGAGAACGCCGTTTGTGTTCTTCTTGTGTTTTTTTACTCCTTCACATCTAGATCACAATTAATCATCCAGGGAGTGCCAAAGCGATCGATGAACATAGCAAAACGAGCAGCCCAAAAGGTTTCCTGGAGTGGCATTCGGATGGTTCCGTTTTCTGATAGAGTGTAGTAGATGCGCTCTGCTTCGGATGGATCAGTGAAATGAAGTGATACATAGAAGCCCTGGGGAGTTTCAAACATTTCTGGCGGAGCATCGCCACCCATCAATTCCTGATCGCCAATCACCATGTGGGTGTGCATGATTTGATGCTGCAATTCAGGGGAGGTTTGCTCTGCCATCGGCGACTCACCGTAGGTCATCATGGTGGTGATTTTGCCACTCAAACACTTCTCATAAAACTTAAACGCAGTTTCACATTGCCCATTGAAGAATAGATAAGGGTTAACGTGCATGAGAGCCTCCAATCGATTTGTCAGTGAATGAGAATTGCGATCGTGAATGGTTGAATCAAATAATATAGTTTGCTTGTACTATTTTACATCAATTTGAACAATCGCCGCAATCTATCTCAAGCAGAATAACAAAGCCTACTGAAATTTTTCTAAACTGCTTCCAAACAATTCAGAATTCCATTGAAAACAGTGGCAGGAACGTGTAGTAACTCACTCCTCTCGTGGAGATTAGCAGTTCTGCAAATGAGGTGTTTCATAGGATGTAGGTCATGCGTTTCTCACTTCATCTCATTGGGTGGCATGTGTAGACCAATCATATTTCCTTCTGTATCGACAATCAAAGCCATGAATCCATATTGACCGATCGATGTTTTTGGCTGTTGGATTTGACCACCAGCGGCAACGACACGCTCTAATTCTGTAGCCACTTCATCACAGTGGAAATAGGGTATCGTACCGCTTCCGCCAGACTTGACCCCTTCCATTTTGACCAATGCGCCAGAAGCCCCAACCTTATGCATCGCCATCGGAAATGCCCACATATCCATTTCAGGATTTTCGAGCTTCTCCAGCTTCATCTGAAACACAGACTCGTAAAAACTTTTTGCCCGATCCATGTCCTGTACATAAATTTCACACCAAACAATGGGATTAGATTTCATCATATGAACCTCTCAATTTTGCAATGACAGTGTTTTTTTGAGAAAAAGCTTTAGATCTTTACTTTTTGGATTTTGTAATCATGACGTGGCTAAACATCGTAAACACAAAGCAGTATGCCATTTGTTCTGTTTGCGGTGTCTATGTTCGTTTTTCTGTCCTCAAAGTGCTGTTAAATAGGTCGCGAGGCGATCGAAACATTCTGACCAACCTGTGTTGTGAGAGTCACGTGATTCAATCGATTCAAAGATGGCTTGCTGGAAGGTCATCAACGTTTTGTTGTCCTGTTCCTTAAATGTGATAGTGACCAGCGTTTCATGTTTGGGTCGGTTATTTTCGTCCTCCCAGGCAAAGGTAAAAACCAAACGCTCCGGCTCAATGATTTCGCGATAGATGCCCTGCATCCAGTGGTCGTTGCCTTCGGGAGAGCGAATACAGGCGCGATACATCCCGCCAACCTGCACATTCATGTGGCAGGCGATCGCCGTAAAATCCTTTGGACCTAACCAGCAGGAGAAGTGTTCTGGTTGAGTCCAAACGTTGAACACTAAACTCCGGGGTGCATTAAACACACGAGTAATTGTGAGTTCACGTTCCGATGTGGGGATTGTCTCTCTGTCTTTAGCAACCATGTTGTTTTTCCATTAAATGGGGTGACTGGCGTAAAAATTTCTGGATTACTCTTTTTACTCAAACAAAGGAACGATCTAATTGATGTTCAATCCAGTAACACAGAAAACCATAGAGGATTAGGAAAAATCCTGGCACGAGAAACCAGTAGTAACCCCAGATGCGAAGCGCTTCCGGCTTGACCGCATCGACTACACCCACTTCAGCAATTTCCTGCCAGATACCCCCAAAGCCGATCGCTCCTGGCATGATTAACGCAATCAGACTGTGCAGCCAGCCAAGCGTAATTAGAGCAAGTCCGCTAATCTTTCTCATCTCACTTAATTCCCTGCACTCGGTTCCATGTACACAATTTCCCAAATGTGTCCGTCTAAATCCTGGAACCCGTGAGCGTACATGAACCCGTGATCTTGCGGTTGGTTGTAGGTGTTGCCGCCCGCCGCGATCGCCTGACTCACCATTTCATCAACAGCGGTTCGACTTTCACTCGACAAACACACTAACACTTCAGTGCTTTTTGTGGCATCACAAATAGCATTGGGAGTGAAGGTTTTGAATTTGTCGTGAGTCAGTAGCATGACAAAGATGTCATCACTCACAATCATGCAAGTCGCCGTTTCGTCGGTGAATTGAGGGTTAAAACTAAATCCAAGTTTCGTAAAAAACTCCACAGATTGATTGAGGTCTTTGACAGGTAGGTTCACAAAGATTTGCTTAGACATGGTTTCTTCAATGATGTGTTTTTGGTGTGAGTGTTATTCCATAGTTTGCGTTCTAAATAAGTTGGTGAAGGTCATCCGTCTGCCGCTCGCTCAATCTCGGATATGTCAATCTTTACCATTTTCATCATTGCTTTCTGCGCTCGTCGCGCCCGTTCCGTGTTGCAATCATTCAGTAATTCGATCACCCGCCTGGGTACGATCTGCCAGGAAAGTCCCCACCGATCTTTGATCCATCCGCAAGCGACTTCTGATCCACCCTCGGCGATCGCAGCCCACAGGCGATCGACTTCAGCCTGGTCATCACAATGGATTTGAAACGACACGGCTTCAGTGAACGGAAACTGCGGGCCGCCGTTTAACCCTACGTATTGCAGACCAGCCAACGTGAATTCGACTGTCAAGACCGTTCCGGCGGGACCACTCGGCGTGTCTGCGGGAGATTTCAAAACACGATCGATGCGCGAATCTGGCAGCAGCGAAACATAGAACTCAGCCGCTTCCTCGGCGTTGCCGTTGAACCACAAGCAAGGGACGATTTTTTGCATAATGTCTTCTCCTCTCGACTAGCAATCGTTCTTTTTTCGATCGCCTATTTTCTCTTCTGTCTGCAATTCCTGGAGATATTCATCCAGGAGATCGAAACTTTGTTCCCAAAATTGACGATAGTGTTCCAGCCAGTCTGCTAAATCCTTCAATGGTTCTGGATTGAGGCGGCAGGGTCGCCATTGGGCATCTCGACTGCGGGTAATCAGTTGAGCACGTTCCAACACTTTGAGGTGCTTGGAAACGGCGGGTAGACTCATCTCAAAGGGTTCAGCGAGTTCTGTGACGGTGGCTTCTCCCTGAGCGAGTTGAGCCAGAATTGCTCGACGGGTGGGATCAGCAAGGGCAGCAAGGGTAACACTCAGAGAATCCGTAGACACTTAAAATTTAACCGCGCAGTTAATTAACTAATAGGTTAAATGTACTACTTTGATTTGTCAAGGGCAACTTCCATTGTTTTGGTGAACTTTTGTATGGATTTAAGTTCTCCCTTTAACGTTTGGTCAGTGGGGCGACTTCAGGAGTAACAGAGTGGCGCGATCGCTCGATCGGAGTTTCAGCTAGCAAGGAGATCTGAAACGCACACAGCCCAATCAGTTGCAGAACGAATCTTACAACATGAGAATACTCCCACTGGTTGCGAACTTGCATCCAGTTTGTAGGAACGGATTGGGGAGTCCATTGCAAGATCTCCCAATTCATCGGTTCTGTAAACACGAGAAAAACAACGAAGAAGGCTAAGGCAAAGCAGATTGTGCCAGCCAGTGTCCAAATAATGTTCTAGCAGTTCATTTACTCAGACAATACGCGGCAACCAAGCCTCCAGTGACAGTGTATGAAGGTGGATTACCTCAGCGTCAACTTTCACAAGTCTTAGACTACATGAACGACCATCTGGATCACGACATCAAAATCGCACAAGTTCAGTGGAGAAGCGGGGGGCAACAGATGGACTGGGGGCGATCGCATCAATCTTTACAGAAGAAACAGATAAAGCGATCGCACTGACAACCAAAGAACAACCAGTGGTGCCACATCTATGCATCCCACCAATCGCCTATCCGTTTCCTCCACCCAATCCCAGTATTCAGTTCCTTACCAGCAGCCCATCCGTTGCCATGTTTCAGTCCCCTTAGGGCAAGTGGTAATGCAAGAGCGTCCTCTGAAACCCTCTCCTGACAATGGCTCCTGAGTGAAAATCGACGGAGGTCATTTTCAGGCAAGAAGTTCGAGGTAGGAGTGATCGCCACCATCACTCCCTGTACTAGTGTTCTATCAAGGAAGTTTTGAGGAGCCTGCAACCCCTCAAAACCTGCTTCGTCAACTACAGAGATTGAGAGTCCGATCGCAACATGGCGCTTTCAGTGACACCAACAGGTGCAGTCAGTGTCGCCCTCTGAAGCAGTGGAGTCCGAGCCACAGAGCCATTTGCCAGGGCAAACAGGGGATTGGAAAGGATACCCGCCAGGGAAGTTGCCACCAGAGCGATGACAATCCCAACCTGAAGCGGACGCATTCCAGGCAATGTCCAACTTATTTCGGGGTAATTTTTGATGGCCTCAGACATTTCTTCGGGTTCCTTCACCACCATCATCTTGACCACCCGAATGTAGTAGTAGATGGAAATCACACTCGTCAGCAATCCAATCAACACTAAACTATAGGCTCCACCCTGCCAACCAGACCAAAACAAGTAAAGTTTGCCAAAGAAACCAGCCAGGGGAGGAATGCCACCGAGAGAGAGCAGACAGATGCTTAAGCAGAGGGTCAATAGAGGATCTTTCTGATACAGCCCACTGTATTCACTAATCTCATCCGTACCTGTTCTCAGAGTAAACAGAATGATACAAGCGAAACCACCCAGGTTCATAAACAAGTAGACAATCAGATAGAAAATCATGCTGGCATATCCAGCATCGGTGCCCAGGATCAAGCCAATCATGACAAAGCCGGCCTGACCAATGGAGGAGTAAGCCAACATGCGCTTCATACTGGTTTGAGCCAGAGCCACAACATTGCCCAGGATCATGCTGAGAATTGCCAAAGCCGTCAGCACAAAATGCCACTGCTCTGAAACTGTGGGAAAGGCATTGACGAGTAGCCGAATTGCCAGAGCAAATCCTGCCGCTTTTGAACCCACTGAGAGGAAGGCCACAACTGGGGTCGGTGAACCTTCATAGACATCCGGAGTCCACTGATGAAAAGGAACGGCTGCAATTTTAAAGGCAATGCCAGCAATGACAAATACGAGGGCAATGACTACCCCAATTGACTGATCCAGATTCTTGCTCAATATGCTGGTAGTAATCGCACTTAAGCGAGTCTCGCCACCCGACAATCCGTAAAGTAAGGAAATTCCATAGAGAAAAATCGCTGAGCTTGCCGCCCCAATCAGCAGGTACTTTAAGGCAGCTTCATTAGAGCGGGGATCGCGCTTCATGTAGCCCGTCAGCAAGTAAGAAGAGATACTGAGGGTTTCCAGCGACACGAAGACCATCACCAGTTCGTCTGCCCCTGCTAAAAACATGCCACCTAAGGTTGCAGTCAGCAGAATTGTAATAAATTCGCCCAGCGGTGTCCCAGATTGTTCGACATATCGGATCGACATCAAGATCGTGATGACAGCAGAGAGCGCGATAATCCCCCGGAAGACGACGCTCAAGGCATCGCCGTTAAAGCCTCCCAAGAAGGCAATGGGGTTTAACGTATTCCACCGCAAAAAGAGGGTGGCGATCGCTCCTAACAAACCGACGATCGCAACGTAAGGAGTCCAGCGCGAGGAAGCCCGACCAACAATCAGATCTCCCACTAGAACAATCAGCAGGGTAATCAAAACAATACTTTCGGGCAGAATAGCTCCGGCATTTAATTGGGCTACAAGTTCAGCAAAACTCATAATTTCGTATGGGGGACGGCTTGAAACAGATCTTAACCTGCGTTAGCTTGACTAAATTCGAGTATGGTTCAAATGATTAAGAATCGCAATCAATCGATCGCAAGCTTTCATTGAGCCAGTTTTAAGGTCAACCCTTAAGGTAACTTGAGGTAAACAGATGTAAACAATGCAGTTTTACAATAATGCATCATATCGTGCATCTCTACATCAATCCTATTCTTGTCCCTGGATTATCCCTCTAAGTTTATAGATATGCACTATAAGAGAAAGTGGGGTGTGAAGGGGCCTGCCCATACTCTTTACCACCTGAGAAAAGGTTTGGATTTGAAACAGGGTCAGCATCCTGCTCAGTCAGCATAGACTACTTGAAGGTGGAGATATACTCTCTCGATAGTTTCCTAAATCTTGCCAGGGGTGATTGTTTGTCTTTAACTCTTGCTGCAATTACTAAATTCGATATGCTAAGACTTATGAATCTCCCTTTAGAATCCAGAACTCGTTCCTCTACAGTCAGGATATTAGTAAAGTTGAACCTATCCCCCTGACTTATTCCACGATCGCTTGTTATTGAAATGCTTTAGAGCCAATGTCTACCCTCGTTATTGTCGAATCTCCCACGAAGGCTAAAACCATTCGCAACTATTTGCCCCCCGGATATCAGGTGGAGGCATCAATGGGGCATGTGCGCGATTTGCCCCAGTCTGCTAGCGATATCCCAGTAGCCGTAAAGGGAGAAGAATGGGCAAAACTCGGAGTCAATGTCGAAGAAGACTTTGAGCCTTTGTACATTATCCCGCAGGATAAAAAGAAAGTAGTCAAAGCCCTGAAAGATGCTTTGAAGAGTGCTGATGAACTGGTTTTGGCAACAGACGAAGACCGCGAAGGGGAAAGCATTAGTTGGCATTTGCTTCAGGTTTTGCAGCCCAAAGTGCCGATTAAACGTATGGTCTTCCACGAAATTACCGAGGAAGCGATTCAAGAGGCATTACAGAACTGTCGTCGTGTCGATGAGCAACTGGTCAGGGCACAAGAAACTCGCCGCATCCTCGATCGCCTTGTGGGATACACCGTCTCTCCTTTACTGTGGAAGAAAATCGCTTGGGGTTTATCTGCCGGACGGGTGCAATCGGTCGCTGTACGCCTGCTTGTGCAGCGAGAGCGGCAACGCCGCGCCTTCCATAAGGGAACTTACTGGGATTTAAAGGCAACACTTACCCAGGAGCAGGCTCCCTTTGAAGCCCGTCTCGTCAGCTTGAGAGGCACCCGCATTGCTACAGGCAGTGACTTTGACGAATCGACAGGGCAAATTGCCGCTGGGCGTGAGGTACTTCTGCTTAACGAAGCAGAAGCGTTAGCTTTACAGGAACGTCTTCAGGATAGCGTCTGGACGGTCACTCATCTAGAAGAACGAGCTTCCACTCGCAAGCCCGCCCCCCCTTTTACGACTTCAACCTTACAGCAAGAGTCCAACCGCAAGTTGCGGCTCTCTGCGCGGGATACGATGCGGGTGGCACAGAGCCTATATGAGCAAGGGTATATCACCTACATGCGTACCGACTCGGTGCATCTGTCGCAACAGGCGATCGCCGCTGCCCGCTCCTGTGTCGAGCAAATGTATGGCACCAACTATCTCAGCCCTTCCCCCCGCCAATACACCACCAAAAGCAAGGGAGCACAAGAGGCCCACGAAGCCATTCGCCCTGCCGGAACTAGCTTCCGCACACCTCAAGAAACGGGACTATCAGGACGAGAGTTGCAACTGTATGACCTGATCTGGAAGCGCACAGTGGCAACTCAAATGGCGGAAGTTCGCCAGACCCACATCACCATTCAGATTCAGGTAGAAGACGCTGGCTTCCGAGCCACAGGCAAACGCATTGACTTTCCAGGATTTTTCCGGGCTTACGTAGAAGGGTCAGACGATCCAGATGCGGCGATCGAAAGTCAAGAAGTTATCCTTCCCCCTTTACAGGTGGGCGACCATCCCGATTGTGAGGAACTGGAGGCGATCGCCCACGAAACCCAACCCCCAGCACGCTTTACAGAGGCAACTCTGGTCAAAACCATGGAGAGCGAAGGAGTAGGCCGTCCCAGTACCTACGCTAGCATCATTGGTACAATCATCGATCGCGGCTACGCCCAGATGGTCAGTAATACCCTGATCCCAACCTTCACTGCTTTTGCGGTCACCAGTTTGCTAGAAAAGCATTTTCCCGATCTGGTGAATCTAGGATTCACGGCACAGATGGAACGCACCCTGGACGACATTTCCACAGGAGAAGCCAACTGGCTGCCTTACCTGAAAGAGTTTTATTTGGGTGAGTCGGGATTGGAAAATCAGGTGAAGCAGCGAGAAGACCAGATTGATCCCAATGAGGCGCGATCGGTTGACCTGGAAGGTTTGGATGCCAAAGTTCGCATCGGTCGCTATGGAGCCTACATTGAGGTCGAAAAGGAGGAGGGTTTGGTCAAAGCGTCCATCCCTCAAGATTTAACCCCCGCTGATCTCGATCCGGAACAGGTAGAAACGCTGTTGCGCCAAAAGACTGAAGGACCAGATAAGGTTGGATTTCATCCTGAAACGGCTGAGCCGATCTATTTGCTAATTGGCAGTCGTGGCCCCTATTTACAACTGGGAGATCAGGTGGAAGGTGGTCCCAAGCCAAAAACGGCTTCTCTTCCCAAAGGGGTCAACTCTCAAAATGTCACCTTAGAGATGGCAGTAGGATTGTTAGCCTTGCCTCGTCTCCTGGGAGTTCATCCCGAAACAGGCGGCAAAATCCAAGCCAGCCTTGGCCCCTATGGTCCTTACGTTGTGCATGACCAAGGCAAACTGGGTAAGGATTATCGATCGCTCAAAGCTGGAGTCGATGATGTTCTAACGATTACGCTGGAGCGTGCTCTGGCGTTGTTAGCCGAACCCAAAGCTGGCCGAGGACGAGGCAAAGCAGCCGCCACCCCGCTACGAGAATTAGGTGCCCATCCCGAGGATGGCGAACCTGTCAACATTTATAATGGCCCCTACGGAGCCTATGTCAAGCATGGCAAGGTTAATGCCTCCTTACCTGAAGGCACCACAGTTGAATCCCTGACAATGGAGCAGGCTTTAGAAGCGATCGCGGCCAAAGCCGCCACCAAGAAAACAAGCCGCACCAACAGCAAATCTACTACCACTAAGACAACGGCAGCTAAGACGGCCTCTACTAAAACTGCTGCCAAAGCTTCTGCAACGAAGGCATCCACGAATAAAACTACCACCAAATCATCTGCCAGCAAAGCGTCCGCGAGTAAGGCGACAGCAGGCAAAACAGCAGATAAAACAACGGGTAAAACGAGTAGCAAATCGCAGGCTACCAATCTCCCCCAAGAGGACATGGGAACCGAAGAGGCGATCGCTCCTCCCGCTCCTCAACCAAAATCAACCCAAGCCAGCAGCACCCGCAAGTCTACTTCTTCTTCTAAGTCAGCGGCCAAATCTAAATCCACTGCTTCAACCACGAAACGTAAAACCAGTTGATGACTACCAATTTGCTCGATCAACTGATTCAACAGCAGCGCGATCGCAATGAACGTGAACGCTTACGACTGTTGCAAAAAGTGCAGCAATGGCTAGATCAGTACGGCTCTGAATATGGCATTCAAAAAGCGTTTATCTTTGGATCAGCCACCCGTCCCGGGCACTTTCACAATGACTCTGATGTTGACATTGCTGTTGAACAAATTGATGGCGATCGCTATTTCTCAGCGATTAGTTACCTGTCTACACATTTAGAGCGCCATGTTGACCTGATTGAATTAAATAAATGTCACTTCGAGCATCGCATTCGAGAAACTGGAATTGTATGGACAGCGCCCACCGACTAATTTTCATCACTGATTTGAATGCTCAATTGGCAGTGTTACAGCGTACTGCTAACCGATTGAGCGATCGGGCTACGGGCTTAACTCCCCATGATATTGTTCGCATGGAGAGCGCAGCCTATCAACTCCACAACTTCTATAATGCAGTCGAAGACCTGCTTAAACTAATTGCTACTCATTTTGAGAACAACATTTCAGACTCATCTCGTTGGCACTCAGCCTTGCTTCAACGCATGACACTGGATGTCTCCGGTGTTCGCCCCCCTGTCCTTTCGTTAGAAACATTTACTACCCTGAATGCATTGCGGGGATTCCGCCATTTTTTCCGCCATGCTTACGATGTACCAATCAATTATGAGCAGCTTTCAATCAATCTCAAGCTGGCAATTGCAGTTCTACCACAGTTGGAGCAGGATATTGATATTTTTCTGCAAAAACTCTAGGAAACATGAGGCTTATCGCTCGTCGAACTCGCGTTAATTGAACCCTAAACATCAAAAAGGGCGATCGCCCTCTATAGCGATCGCCCAAAAAAACTAACTGGCATAGGGGTGTTCAACCCCCTTTATAAGGACAGGCAACTATTAGTAGTCGAAGTCGCCGCCCATGCCTGCGCCGCCACCCGCAGGAGCCGCATCCTTAGGTTCTGGCTTGTCTACGACAATACACTCAGTCGTCAACACCATACCTGCGATCGAAGCCGCATTTTGGAGAGCAGAACGAGTCACCTTAGCAGGGTCAACAATACCCGCTTCAAACATGTCTACAAACTGATTAACCGCAGCATCATAGCCAACGTTGAAGTCTTTCTCTTTGACCCGCTCAGCAATCACAGCACCGTTCTGCCCAGCGTTTTCAGCAATCCGCTTCAATGGCGCACTAAGCGCCCGAGCAACAATCATGGCACCGGTTAGCTCTTCACTCGTTAGGTTGGAGTTGGCCCACTCTTCTAGATGGGGTGCTAGGTGAGCCAAAGTCGTGCCACCCCCAGGAACGATACCTTCCTCAACGGCCGCTTTGGTGGCATTGATGGCATCTTCCAGGCGCAGCTTGCGATCTTTCATTTCGGTCTCAGTGGCAGCACCCACCTTGACAACGGCTACACCGCCAGAAAGCTTAGCCAGACGCTCTTGCAACTTCTCTTTGTCGTAGCTAGAGTCTGTTTCTTCAAGCTGGCGGCGAATCTGTTCGCAACGAGCCTTCACGGCCTTCTCATTACCTTCAGCGACGATCGTGGTGCTATCTTTCGTGATAGTCACACGACGGGCTTTACCCAGCATGTCGAGTTTGGTGCTCTCCAACTTTAAGCCAGTGTCTTCGCTGATCACTTGACCACCCGTCAGAACGGCCATGTCTTCCAACATCGCTTTGCGGCGATCGCCAAATCCAGGGGCCTTAACCGCAGTGACATTAAGCACACCCCGCAGCTTGTTGACGACCAGAGTCGCCAACGCTTCTTTCTCAATGTCTTCAGCGATGATAAGTAGTGGCCGGCCGGCCCGAGCCATTTGCTCCAGAATAGGCACCAAATCCTGCACCAACGTGATCTTCTTGTCAGTCAGTAGCAGGAAAGGTTCTTCCAGTACAGCTTCCATGCGCTCGGTGTCAGTCGCGAAGTAAGGTGAGATGTACCCTTTGTCAAAGCGCATCCCTTCCGTGACTTCCAACTCAGTGGTCATGGATTTGCCTTCTTCCAGGGAGATGACTCCTTCACGACCCACTTTCTCCATCGCTTCGGCAATCATTTTGCCGACTTCGTCATCATTTCCAGCAGAGATAGAGCCAACTTGAGCGATCGCCTTAGAATCTTCAACGGGACGAGCGTGCTCAGCAATCTTGTCCACCAGGAAACTGGTTGCCTTGTCAATACCCCGCTTCAGAGAAATTGCATTGGCACCCGCAGCAACATTTCGTAGACCTTCCTTCACCATTGCATGAGCCAGCACGGTGGCAGTCGTTGTACCATCACCCGCTGCGTCGTTGGTTTTGGAAGCTGCCTGACGAATCAAGGCAACACCTGTGTTTTCGACGTTGTCTTCCAACTCAATTTCTTTGGCGATCGTAACTCCATCATTGATAATCTGAGGAGCGCCAAACTTCTTCTCTAACACCACATTGCGCCCCTTAGGCCCCAAGGTGACAGCAACAGCTTCAGTCAAAATGTCAATACCACGCTCTAAAGCACGACGGGCGTTTTCGTTGTAGATAATGCGCTTAGCCATAACTTTTCAGTCGATTTCCTAATAAACTGGCTCAAAGGAACAATTGACGAAAGATAAACAAAGTTGAATCTTTGTCTATCTCAGAGATCACATTCTCCAGGGTCACAACCAGAACAACGTTCAAGCTGTAACCTCACATGAAAAACCCACAGTGTTTTATGCAACAACTGCGAGGATGTCTTTCTCAGACAACAGGACGTACTCTTCAGCACCCAACTTGATGTCGGTGCCTGCATATTTGGAATAAAGCACCTTGTCTCCAACCTTGACCTCGATCTCTTGGCGACTACCGTCATCGCTGCGCTTTCCAGGTCCGACCGCTACAATCTCACCAACTTGGGGCTTCTCCTTAGCAGCATCGGGCAGGAAGATGCCGCCAGCAGTCTTTTCTTCAGAAGCGCTCACTTTGATGAAGACGCGATCTCCTAGAGGTCTAACAGTAGAAACACTAAGCGATACTGCTGCCATACAAATTTCTCCAGATGGTTTAAGCTGTTCAAGACATCCACAGTTCACAGTGGAGTCAGCACTATCAACTTTAGCACTCTCGACTCCTGAGTGCTAATTTAAGCCAAGAAATGTGGCGATCGCAACTTATGGTTTAGTGCGGTTTCCCGAACTTGTGGATCGATCAAGCCTATGCTCGAGTGTTGAGCTATGTAAACTAAATAGAGTCAGCTTTTATACGATTAAGTTTTCTTATCAGGCAACCTTAAAAGATTGGTGAAATGGATTGCTACGGGTACGCGAGTTCAACAAGTGGGTTTTCGTTGGGGCAGGCACAGCCCGTCTCACGTTACAGATAAAGTTTCAGTTGAGATGACACATGATCAGAGCACATGTATTTATTTCTGGGAAGGTGCAGGGAGTTGGATACCGTGCCTCTGCCTGGGATGCCGCTACTTTACTCAAGTTAAATGGTTGGATTCGTAACCTGAGAGATGGTCGAGTGGAAGCCATATTTGAAGGCTCAGAAGAGCAAGTCCAAGAGATGTTGCGCTGGTGTCATAAAGGCCCCCCAGGTGCGCGAGTGGATGCAATTGATGTCAGGTATGAAGCAGCAGAGGGGATTAAAGGATTTCAAGTGGCCCGATAATTTGACAACTTTTGAGTGATTTTTGCGATCGCCCCTAATTGAATCCCCCCAACTTTTGTCTTTTCCATAACGTGAGTCCGATAATCGCTGTTTGAGGGCTGTGGCGCGACGCGCCACAGCCCTCAAACAGCGGTTTTTCGTAGGGACGGGCGCAGCCCGTCCCTACGAAAAACCGCTCGTCGAACTCGCGTTCATAGCACAATTCATCTAATTTAGATGACAAAAAAGGCAAAACCCTCTGTAAAGATTCCAGGAAGAGTTGTCAAAGGACAGCACAAATCACTTGTGGATGGATTAAACTCATCCGGGGAGAGTCATAACATCTTGAGTTTCATGGGGTCTGGGTCTTCGGTTAAATCACGCCAAACCTACGAGTGGATATCTTTTGTCTGACAACTCTTCAGAGCCTCATGGCAATTTCTGTGACTTGCTTGTAGAGAATAGTTACTCAAGATATCAAAAGACCTCAGACAGGGTTGTTGTAGCAGGGAAAATGGGAAGCCGAGCAAATTTACAGAATAGCGATTTGCCTGAAGTTTAGGAGAGTGAAGCGCAAACCTCATTTCTGCTTAACTATTGCGACAACGTACTTCCGCACAGTTCCAATTCTCAGTTCTTCCAGAACCGTTGCCAACCTATGCGAATCCTGATTTACTCCTATAACTACCACCCCGAACCGATTGGCATCGCTCCCCTAATGACTGAATTGGCAGAGGGGTTAGCAGCCAGAGGACACGAGATTCGAGTGGTGACAGGGATGCCAAACTATCCACAACGCCGCATTTATGAGGAGTATCGAGGTCGGTTGTATCATACTGAAGAGCGGCATCGCGTCACAATTCAACGCTGCTATGTCTGGATTCGACCGAAACCTGGCTTGGTAACTCGGATATTGCTGGATGGTAGCTTTGTTTTAACGAGTTTAGTGCAAGCCCTGAGAGGATGGACTCCGGAAGTGATTTTACTGACGGTGCCCCCGCTGCCAGTTTGCATTCCGGCAGCGTTGCTGAGTTGGTTTCGTTCTTGTCCTGTTGTCTTGAATCTCCAGGATATTTTGCCAGAAGCAGCCATTCATCTAGGCTTAATCCGCAATAGAATGATGATTCAAGTCTTTGAAAACCTAGAAAAATTTGCCTATCGAAGTGCATCTGTCATCAGTGTTATTACCGATGGCTTTGCAGACAATTTGGTGCGAAAGGGAGTACCTTCTGAAAAAATTGTCTGCATTCCCAACTGGGTAGATACTCACTTTATTTACCCTCAAGCTAAAAACAACAGCAATCTTTTCCGTGAAACCTATCAGCTTCAAGATAAGTTTGTTGTATTATATTCTGGCAACATTGCCCTCACTCAAGGACTGGAAACGGTTATTGAAGCCGCTGTTCATTTGCGCGGTTTAACGGACATTATTTTTGTCATCGTAGGAGAAGAGAAAGCATTAGAGCAGTTACAAAAGAGATGTTGTGCTTGTGGTGTCAACAATGTTTTACTTTTGCCGTTTCAACCACGAGAAATGCTGCCTGTCATGCTAGCTGCATCTGATGTCGGTTTAGTTATGCAGAAGAAGAATGTTGTTACCTTTAATATGCCTTCTAAGATTCAGGTTTTGTTAGCCAGTGGTCGCCCCATTATTGCATCTGTGCCCTTCGACGGTATGGCAGCTAGAGCCATTCAGCAAAGTGGCGGGGGGATGCTGGTTGAGCCAGAGTGTCCCAAAGCCCTGGCTCAAGCTATCCTTAATCTACGTTCTAACTCCCATCAAGCGGACTTGCTTGGTCAACAAGGAAGACGATATGCCATCGAACATTATGCTTTTGAATCTGCCCTGAATCAGTATGAAGCGCTCTTTCACGAGCTAGCAGGACATCCTCAGAAAGTAATTTCTCTGCCTAACTATGCAGCCAAAAGTTCAATAGTAGACGTACAAGGCAGGCTGACCTTACCTGACCGTAGCGTATGATAGGTTGAGGTTCAGTGAGTGATGGAGGAAATGGGGATGCCTCGGTTGAAAGTTGGGTTGTTATTTGGTGGATGTTCGGGGGAGCACGAGGTGTCGATTCGTTCTGCTCAGGCGATCGCCCGTGCCCTGACTGCTCCTCAAAATACCAACCAATATGCCCTCATACCCATCTATATTCAGAAAAATGGGCAATGGCGAGCGGGTGATCTTGCCCAACAAGTCCTGACCGCAGGCACTCCTGCCAATCTCTTGAATTCTGAAAGCGAACATCTGCCTTCTGTCGCATTCGAGTCAGTACTAGAGGCTGCGTCTTCTACTCATGCTCCTGAACGGTGGCAAACCCCTCAGCAAGTGGCGGAAGTAGATGTTTGGTTTCCCATCTTGCATGGCCCGAATGGAGAAGATGGCACGGTGCAAGGGTTATTGAAATTGATGCAAGTTCCCTTTGTTGGTTCTGACATCTTGGGATCGGCAATGGGCATGGATAAAATTGCTATGAAAATGGCGTTTGCCCAAGCCGGTTTGCCTCAAGTCAAATTTATTCCAATCAATCGATCGCAAATCTGGTCTAATCCCTGCGTGTTTCCCAAACTGTGCGATCGCATTGAAATTGAATTAGGCTATCCCTGTTTTGTTAAACCTGCTAACTTAGGGTCTTCAGTCGGCATTGCCAAAGTGCGGACTCGTCCACAACTGGAAGCTGCTTTGGACAACGCTGCCAGTTACGATCGCCGCCTTATCGTAGAAGCCGCAGTAGATTCACCTCGTGAAGTGGAATGCGCTGTACTAGGGAATGACCATCCCAAAGCTTCAATAGTCGGTGAGATTACTTATCAAAGCGATTTTTATGACTATGAAACCAAGTATACCGAAGGGTTGGCGGATCTGGTGATTCCGGCTGAGATTCCCGATGCGATCGCCCACCAAATTCAAGAAATGTCCTTACAAGCCTTTGCTGCTATTGATGCGGCTGGCATCGCTCGAGTTGATTTCTTCTATATACCCTCGACAGCAGAGATACTGATCAATGAGATTAACACCATGCCCGGTTTCACAGCCACCAGCATGTATCCCCGGTTGTGGGCAGCCAGTGGAGTGCCATTTGAAGCCTTGGTAGATCGGCTCATCCAACTGGCTTTGGCAAGACGCTAGGCAACCGCTCGATCTGCCTCTAAACTGGAGAGATATTTTGCTCCTCTCACCTGCGCTAGAAACTAATGATTTCAGAATTAGCGACTGTGCTGCAATCTTTAGACCTACCTGCCGAGTGGATTGGTCTTAGAGCCATGAAAGAATCTGCCCGTGTCCATCGAGTTAGGGATGGATTGCCCCAGGGGAACGGTAAATCGTTAGACCAAGGGATGATGGTGGAAGTGTTGGCTGCGGGCCAGATTGGTTACTGTGCCATCAATTCCTTAACCCTAGAGCAGGTACAGCGGGCGGCTCAGATGGCTTACCAACAGGCGATCGCAGCCAGTCACTTGGCGCTCCATCCCTTAACTGTTGCCGTTCGTCCTAAAGTTGTTGGTCAATATAGTTCACCATTCCTCAAACCATTAGATGCTCTGACGGTAGCAGAAATTAATGATCTGTTAATTCGTCTCTGTCAGATGTTGCAGGTCTCTGATGCCATTGTTCAGACTAGTGCTCTAGCGATCGCCAAAGAAGTCGAAACCTGGTGGGTGACAAGTAATGGGTCTGAGGTTTATCAAAAGCTGTTGCTTCTGGAAACTCATTTTGGAGTGACGGCTCAGGACGGAGCGATCGTGCAGCAGCGCTCCCATAATGGTCATCTGGCCCATTGCTATCAGGGAGGTTGGGAGTTATTTCCTGAACCAAGTTTGTGGCAGAAAGCGGAGCAAGTGGGGCAACAGGCTGTGGAACTGCTATCGGCAGAGGATTGTCCTACAGAGCGGACTACTCTGGTTTTGGCACCAGATCAGATGATGTTGCAAATTCACGAAAGCATTGGGCATCCGTTAGAACTCGATCGCATTCTCGGAGATGAGCGCAATTACGCAGGTGGTAGCTTCGTCAAGCCAGCGGATTTTGGCCACCTGCGCTATGGTTCTCCAGTCATGAACGTTACCTTTAATCCAACCGTCGCCGGAGAGTTTGCCAGCTATGGCTTCGACGACATTGGTGCGCCAGCGACAAAGGAATATCTGATTCGGGAGGGCATTTTGCTGCGAGGACTGGGCAGTTTGGAGAGCCAGCAGCGCTTGGGAGTGGCTGGGGTTGCCTGTGCCAGGGCCGCTTCCTGGAATCGTCCTCCCATCGATCGCATGGCAAATTTGAATCTAGAAGCAGGCACCGATTCTTTTGAAGACATGATTAGCGGCATTGAGCACGGGGTTTACATGGAAGCGAATCGATCGTGGTCGATCGATGATCAACGCTATAAATTTCAGTTTGGCTGCGAATACGCCAAATTAATCGAAAACGGGCAGTTGACTAAAACCCTGCGAAATCCCAATTATCGCGGCACTACCCCAGAATTTTGGCAGAGTTTGGTGCGCGTCGGCTCTCAAGACACCTGGGAGATATACGGTACACCCTATTGTGGCAAAGGAGAGCCGAATCAAGCAATCCGAGTCGGACATGGTTCACCTGTCTGTGCCTTTGCCCATGTTGAAGTGTTTGGAGGCGGCTAGTTGAACTTGCAAACTTCTCCTGAAACCCAGGTAGCCACATTTGACCAACTGGTGCAATCCTTGCGATCGCACCTACAATCCCACCAGCACTTCACCCTGCAATTAGTGGGAGAGCAAAGCCAATTTATCCGGTTTAATCGAGCCAAAGTCCGACAAACGGGCTGGGTGCAAGATGGACAGTTACGCTTGACCCTGATGCAGGCAGGACGGGTGGGATATCGCGAGTTTCCCTTCACTGGCAGATTTAACCCTGATTGGCACCAAACCCGCACTGCTTTAACCGAGTTGCAACAGGAGGTGCCCCTACTGCCTGAAGACCCTTATCTAGTCCTGCCCGCTGGACAAGCCAGTAGTCGAGAGATCCACCAGGGGAAATTACTCGACCCAGAGGAAAGCGCGATCGCCATCCTTTCAGAGGTATCCAGTTTAGACTTTACTGGAATTTATGCCGCAGGGTCGCTCTTGCGGGGCTACGCTGACTCGGCTGGACAGCAACACTGGTTTGCGACGGACTTATTCTCACTGGATTATTCCCTGTTTACCCCAACTGGACAATCGGTCAAGGGCACGTTTGCAGACAGCGAGTGGCGACCTCAAGCCTATATCGCCAAAATAGCAGACTCTAAACAACAACTGGAACGTTTATCGCGCCCAGCCAGAGGATTGCCCAAAGGACAATATCGCAGCTATTTGGCTCCCACCGCAGTGGCAGATTTGATCAATATGTTTTCCTGGGGTGGGGTCAGCGAAGCAGCTATGCAGCGAGGCGGCAGCGCCTTGGCCCTGTTGCAGCGCGAAGAGAAAGCTTTGTCTCCCCAATTTCATCTGTCCGAGAACTTTCAGCGGGGGTTGGTGCCCCGGTTTAACGATTTGGGAGAAATTGCTCCGGTTGAGTTACCCCTGATTCAAGCTGGCAAACTTGTCAATACTCTGGTCAGTTCTCGTACCGCCAAAGAATATGGCATACCCGCCAATGGGGCCACTGCTGGAGAATATTTGCGATCGCCCGAACTCGCTCCTGGTTCCCTGTCTGCATCATCGGTGTTGGCTGCGCTAGACACAGGGCTATACATCTCCAACCTGCACTATTTGAACTGGAGCGATCGCCCTACAGGACGAATCACGGGCATGACCCGCTACGCTTGTTTCTGGGTAGAGCAAGGTGAAATCGTTGCGCCAATTGAGAACCTGCGTTTTGATGAAAGCCTGTACCGTTGTTTTGGCGATCAACTCATAGCGCTAACTACGACTCAAGAATACATTCCGGAAGTGGGCACGTATGAGCATCGTCAATTGGGTGGGGTTTGGGCACCTGGCGCGTTAATTGAAGACTTCACCTACACCCTCTAGTTCTGGGAAATTGCCAGTCTCAACTCCTGAGACCTCGACTTCATCGCTCTTGCGATCGCCATTTAGCCCGCACCAGTCGAATCTCTTCATAATTAAAGAACTCTCCCAGGTGCTCCCGAATCGTCTTGAGCGAATTGGCTCCTACGGTTTGAATCGCGTCCTGGATTTGTAATTGGCGATCGACAGGTACAAGAGCATCAAGATCTACTTTTTCCCCAGCTTCCAATAACAGTTCTAAGTGATCCAGAATGGTGCTGATGCGATAGTTGCGTTTTTCGGCAATCTCGGACGGATTCCAGCCCTCGCGATGGAGTTCCAGGGTTTGCCAATGGGTTTGAGAGATTTTGCTGCGAGAAACAAGGGCGGGGTCGGGAGATGGAGCGGTGGAGTGAGGAGAAGATGGAGAGAGGGGGAGGGGGATGTCGTGTTCTTCGCAAAAAGTGCGGATGGCTTCAACGAAGCGAGGGCCGTAATGATCACGTTTGAAACTGCCGACTCCAGAGATTCTGGCAAACTCGGTCAGGTTCTGCGGTAAAGACTTGGACATGAGTCGCAAACTGGAATCGGAGAAGACAACGTAAGGGGGCACGTTTTGCTCATCGGCAACCTGTTTGCGGAGCGATCGCAATTCTTCCAACAACAGTTCGGCATCGGCTTTGGAGTGGGATGGCTCTGTGTCTGGCACAATTTGATGAGACACAGCAATTTGCACCGATCGCTGTTTACGCAGCACTTCCCAACTCCAGGGATTGAGTTTGAGGATGGAATAGCCATCGGTGGTTTCATCCAAAAGTCCCTGATGTAGTAGCGATCGCCCCAACCGCTTCCAATCTTCGGCACTGCGATCGCGACCAATGCCAAAGGTGGAAAGCTGATCGTGTTCGTTTTTCAAGACTTTCTGGTTGCGCGACCCGCGTAGCACATCAATAATGTGATTCATGCCAAAGCGCTCTTTGCAACGAGCCACACAAGAGAGAAATTTTTGGGCTTCGATTGTCCAATCTTCAAACGGTCTGGGATTGAGGCAGTTATCACAGTTGCCACAATTGCCTGCAAAATGTTCACTAAAGTAACGCAGTTGAATCGTGCGACGACAATCCGTGCCTTCGGCGTAGTCAATGACTTGCCGCAACTGTTGACGAGCAATTTGCTGTTCTTCTTCCAGCGGTTCTCCGGTCACAGGATCGACTTTCTGGGCAATCAAATAATCGATCGTTTTGACATCCCCCAAACTAAAAAACAGCGTACATTTGGCAGCTTCGCTATCTCGTCCGGCCCGTCCTGATTCCTGGTAATAGCTTTCCAGATTGCGAGGCAGATCAAAATGGATGACGAATCGCACATCCGGTTTATTGATGCCCATACCAAAGGCGATCGTTGCCACCATCACCCGCACATCGTCTCGAATAAACCGGGTTTGATTCTCAGCCCGCTGCTGATCGGGCATTCCAGCATGATACGCCAGCGCACTGATGCCATTCTGTTGTAGCAGAAAGGTAATTTCGTCAACTTTTTTGCGGCTCAGGCAATAGACAATGCCGGAACCAGGGGTTTGTTGAATCAATTGCAGCAAGTCTGCGCGTGCCTGTTTGCGCTTGGGCAGGACTTCGTAATACAGATTTTGCCGATTAAAACTGGCGACATGGACGAAAGGATTTTGTAACTCCAACTGCTCTACAATATCCTGACGTACTCGCTCGGTGGCTGTGGCCGTTAAGGCCATCCACGGTACATCAGGGTAACGTTCCCGTAAATAGCGCAGTTGGCGATATTCTGGGCGAAAGTCATGTCCCCATTCGGAGACACAATGAGCTTCGTCAATGGCAAATCCGCTGATGCCCACTCTAGTCTTCACCTGATCCAAAAAGGTGAGAAATAGTTCTCCCAATAGTCTTTCTGGAGCCACATAGAGGAGCTTGGTGCGACCCTCTAACACAGCCTTCTCTCGCTGCCGCACCTCTGACAAACCCACCGAACTATTGAGAAATGTCGCCCCAATACCATTGTCCTGCAACGCCTGTACCTGATCTTGCATCAACGCAATCAACGGCGACACCACAATCATCACACCCACTTGCAACAGCGCAGGTAATTGAAAGCAAAGGGATTTGCCCCCGCCCGTTGGCATAATCACTAACACGTCTTGCTGTTGCAATGCCGCTTCGATGATGGCGGCTTGCCCCGGACGGAAGCGATCGTACCCAAAGTAATGTTTTAAGGCGTGTTCCAAGGATTCAAAGGTAGACTCAGAGGCAGGTAAAGTTGGCAGTTGGGTTGTCATAGAAAAGTGTGATGCACCAGGTTAACTCCATAGTGCCCAAAATCAATAAGAAACTGCATTGTCGTTGAGAGGGTCGCCCCCATGCTGTGTTTCGAGGAATTGCTGCAAATTGAACTGTTTCAACAGCTACCGAGAGAGCGATTGCAAGCGGTTTGCGATCGCGCCAGGGAAGTCCATCTGGTGGCTGGAGAAATTTTAGCGCATGAGGGTGATCCACCAAGAGGTTTCTTCATTTTACTCGCAGGACGGATTGGTCTGACCCGCCGCAGCGAAGGCATGGAAATCCCAATTGGACAACACGAAGCCCCGTCTTTCTTTGGGGAAATTCCCGTCCTCACAGAGGAACCTGCCCCTGTCACCACCTATGCTTTAACGGATTGCTGCCTCTATGAAATTGCCTCAGACGATTTTCTGGCACTGCTGCATGACTGTCGAGCCTTTGAGCGCCTGATGTTTCGCATCGTGGCTAAACGGCTGCGGGGGTTAGAGTCTTTCATCCGCAATCGAGAAAAGATGGCAGCGTTGGGCACCCTGGCAGCAGGGTTGGCCCATGAGATCAATAACCCAGCAGCGGCTTTGGTGCGGGCCCTAAAAAATGTTACGCCCGCTCTATTGGAGTTGCAGCGCATGAATCTGGTGTATGGGCAGCGTCAGGTTGATGAAGCCCATACACAGCAATGGTTGGCGGTACGGGATGCGGGCTATGATGCCATCTTGAACCAGAAGGTTGATCCGATCAGTTTGAGCGATCGCGAAGAGCAACTCTTAGAGTGGTTAGAAGACTACGGCGTGGAGCAGGCGTGGAAGCTGGCTGAGCCGTTGGCTTTAGGCGGCGTTGAGGTAGACACGCTGGAACACTTAATGGCACGCTGGCGGAATGATCCAACAGAACTGCGAGACATGGGTATCCGCTGGCTGGCCCTCTCGTTTGATGTCATTGCCATGATCAGCAGCGGCTTGAAAGGCGCAGAACGGATTTTTGAGTTGGTTAGCTCCATGAAATCCTATTCCCATCTGGATCAAGGGGTGCAACAGCTCGTCGATATTCATCAGGGACTCGAAGATACCCTGCGCCTGTTCTCCTATAAGTTCAAGCAAGGGATCGAGATTCGTCGCCATTACGATGATTCCTTACCTAAGATCCTGGCATTTGGTAGTGAGCTGAATCAGGTCTGGACAAATCTGATTGACAATGCTGTAGATGCAATGGAGGGTAAAGGTATTCTGGAGGTGACTACGAAGCATGAGGGCGATCGCCTCCTCATCCAAATTACTGACTCTGGGCCAGGCATTCCTCCAGAGATCCAATCGCGCATTTACGAACCGTTTTTCACCACCAAACCCGTTGGTCGCGGTACAGGACTGGGACTGGATCTAACCCGACGGATCGTGGAGAATCGCCACCGAGGGACATTAACCTTTGATTCCCGCCCTGGTCGCACTCAGTTCACAGTTTGTTTGGCGATCGCCAGGTGAATCGGGAAAATGGGCAAACTCCGGCGCGATCGGTCGCCAATATAACAACCATTTGGGTAGCTGCAATTTTGCCAATCTAGCTTTATTCTGTGTTAGACCGATTTACGGTTTCCCCAGCACGCTACAGAGAGTAAAAACATGGCAAAACCCGTAATTCTGACCGTTGATGATGATGCCGAAGTATTGCAAGCGATCGCCCGTGATTTGCGTCAACAGTATGGCGATCGCTTTCGGATTGTGCGGGCAGATTCCGCTGCCAAAGGACTGGAAGCCCTCAATCAACTGAAGCTGAAAAATGAGTCTCTGGCCTTGTTTCTGGTGGATCAGCGGATGCCTTACATGAGCGGAGTCGAGTTTTTGGAGCAGGCGATTCCCCTGTTTCCAGAAGCCAAACGTACCTTGTTGACGGCTTATGCTGATACCGATGCCGCCATTCGCGCTATCAACAACGCCAAGCTGGATTACTACCTGTTGAAGCCCTGGGATCCACCTGAAGAACGGTTGTACCCTGTACTGGATGATCTACTAGATGATTGGTTGGCTCATTACCGTCCACCTTTTGAAGGCATTCGAGTCGTCGGCAACCGCTGGTCGCCATACTCCCACCAAATTAAGGATTTTTTAGCCCGCAACCAGATTCCCTATCAGTGGTTGGACGTGGAACTGGAGACCGAAGCCTGTCAATTATTGACCGCAGGTGAACCCGATGGACTACAACGCCTACCCCTCGTGTTATTTCCAGATGGCTCTCGTCTGATTCAACCGGACAGCCTGCAAATTGCCGCCAGGATTGGCTTGCGAACCCAGGCAGAGCGACCGTTTTATGATCTGGCGATCGTCGGGGGTGGTCCTGCCGGTTTAGCAGCAGCAGTGTATGGCGCTTCCGAAGGACTAAGTGTCGTCATGATCGAGCGCGAAGCTCCGGGAGGACAAGCCGGAGCCAGTTCCCGGATTGAGAATTACCTGGGGTTTCCAGTGGGTTTGAGCGGAGCGGATTTAGCTCGACGGGCTGTAACTCAAGCCAAGCGCTTTGGGGTCGAGATTCTCACCCCGCAAACAGTGACAGGGGTCAAGGTGCAAGACCCGTATCGGATTATTGCCCTGGCCGATGGTAGCGAGATCAGTTGTCATGCCCTGTTGATTGCCACTGGTGTGGCGTATCGGAAGCTGGATATTCCAGGTGAAGAACGCCTCTCTGGGGCTGGAGTGTATTATGGGGCAGCAATGACTGAGGCGATCGCCTGTCAGGGCGAAGAGGTTTACATTGTCGGTGGAGCCAACTCTGCCGGACAAGCCGCCATGCATTTTTCCAAATATGCTCGGATGGTCGCAATTTTGGTACGGGCGGACTCTCTAGCCAAAAGTATGTCGCAATACCTGATCGACCAGATTGCCGCCACTCCCAATATCATCGTTCGTCCTGAAACGACGGTGCAGGAAGTCAAAGGGGAAAAAAACTTGGAGGCGATCGTTCTCATGGATAAGCGCACAGGAGCGACTAAAATTGTCCCTGCAACTTCTTTGTTCATCTTCATTGGGGCGCGACCTCAGACAGACTGGTTAGAGGGCATAGTCGAACGGGATGAGAACGGCTTCATTCTGACCGGTGCCGATTTAACTGCTGAGAAACACCGTCCCAAAGGTTGGGCGCTCGATCGCGACCCCTATTTACTGGAAACCAGCGTCCCTGGCATTTTTGTCGCTGGCGATGTCCGGCATGGGTCAGTGAAACGAGTCGCTTCAGGAGTCGGTGAGGGTAGCGTTTGTGTTCAATTTATTCATCGTTACCTGAGTAAGGTTTAGCCGGGTCAGGTATAGAGCTGTAGAGCGAAGCAATAAGCGTCACAACCGAAGGAATGAATGTTACAATCACTCTCCGGCTCAAAGCCTTGCCCTGCAAGCCTTCTAGATTTCTCAGCCATCGATCCTTAAAGAGAACTCAACCGAGGAATGATGTGTCGTTTCGTGGGGCAACCGAAGAAATAAGTGTCATTTCATTGGTTGTTGCTTGAAACTTTTGTCCTGCAAGAGCTTTTTCGTGTTTTGGGGTCAAATGGTGAGGATTCGAGGGCGCTAGCGTAGCTTCCCATTCCCGTAGTATTCCGCAGGAAAGGAATTGCTATACCCTAGAAGCATCAACTTTCCTGTTGTAGGACTGCGATCAGTTTATCAATTACCTCAGTTGTCTTTTCTACAGTAAGTTTTCCAGCTTTGTAGGCAATCAGTTGTTCATTCGCTGTAAAGATTCGGTTTGATTTGGCGTAGCTCGTTTTATTGAGACTTCCAGTTTCAAAATCACTGGTTTCAATCAAGGTCGTGTAGCTGTCGTTTGTAGCCTGACTGGTAATTAGGCAGAGGATAAAATCATTTTTTGTTAATTCAGCCAGCACTAATGCAGGTCGTCTTTTAGCATTGGTTAAGTCGGAGAAGGGAAAGGGGACAACAACCACGTCGCCTTTTACAAATGATGCCATGCTTCATCCTCTTCGGGGGTTAACCAGTCTTCGGCTAAGCTGGGTTCGCTTAATAGGCTAATCTCCAGTTGTTCTTGTTGAAGTTCTCTAGATTTAATAAACAAGAGAAAATCTAATACTTCTTTCAATGTAGAATCAGATGTTTTCTCTATCTCTTGTAGTAGTTGGTCTTTGATTTTGCTACTCATGCTACTTTCTCCTTAATTGCCTACTCGTATGAAGCCTCTTATATTGCTGTCTATCATGATTCGATTTCCTGATGTTTAAGTGTGCTGTAGAGATAATGATCATGTTCGGCTGACCAATCGGCAGGAGCTTCAACAGTTCCGGTAAGGAAGTCCAACACATCTCAGGCATTACTGGAGGATTGTGAGTGTTGTTGTCGAAGAGTGGCGACAAATTGTAGAACCTGTTGTTGCAGATCATCTGGTAGATGATTCATCTCTTCAATGGCTTTTGTAATGATGGGGCTACTCATTGCTATCTCTCCCTAAATCAAAATTGGACTTACGCATTTGGGGGATTTGTGGGGCGCGAAGCGCCCCACAAATCCCCCAACTATCTCGGTTTTTCGGATGCAGTGCGTAAGTCCTGTCAAAATACTAATCATCACGTTGTTGCCGTTTCAAAGGAGATTTTGAGGTTTGTGGTGGATGGAATGGTGTAATTAAGCTTCTCAAAACCAATCACTGTTCCATTTCTATCTTTCATCAGAATGACTTCATCTCCCGTTTCTTCAGAGATGTATTCATCTTGCGGATTGCCAAACCAAACGGTTAGAGTATTGCCAACCTGGTCGTAGTAAACTTTCACTTCTGCCATATCGTTTCTCCTTCTTTAATTGCATCGGTTGGATAGGTAGTAATTAAGAAACCTTCTCCGTTGAGTTGTCTGACAACAGCGCAGATCCAGCGTTTTTTTGATTGAAGTTTGTAGAACAGGTAAACATTTGGGTCACTGCGGCTACGTCTGATTTCATCGGGTTGAGTAAGGGTTGCTTGAACTTCTGCTTCTTGACCGTTCATGATGGGATGTTTGATCTGGGTGATGATGTTCCAATAGGCAACGGTGACGCGAATACTGCAACTGAGCGGAGTTTGCACAGTGAAGAGGAGGCTATCAGGTTCATTATCGGTCATCGGTTGGTCTCTTCTGGTCAGATAGGGTTTCAGGAGCTTGAGGCAAACTAGTGTCGGGCAAACTTTCTACAATTTTGACGGTTTCCAGGCTAACGGTGATCACTTTTTTGATCAGTCGCACAATGTAGCCTTCGTCATCCAGATGATTGGGATCGTTGGTGATGCCGCTACGTTTGTCGGTTTTGATCTGGTATTGGTCGATAATCCAATCGAGGGCAGAGCGATTGCCGAGACGATAGCGGAAGGTTTCGGGGGGAATGCCTGTCAGGGTGAGGAAATCGTTGTATCTGAAACTTCTGTTTTACCCATTTGGGCAAATTATCCCCTAAATCCTTTGCCTCCCAATAGCCATGAATCCAGCCAAATTCATCTTGCAGAATGCCATCCACCCAAATTAGCTTGCCCTTCCCCTTCTTGATGCTATATTCTCCTACCAATGTCCAGTTAAACTGCTGGCCACACACCTTTAGCACATCCGTAAACGCATCCTTCACCGCCCCCTCATGGGAATGCCCTAACTTGGCATACTCCTTCAGTTGCTTGTAATACTCTCGGATGGGCTTATGGTTTGCTTTGAGGCTGAGTGTAGGCATAAGGGTCTTACAAAGAAGGGGCTTTCAGGCATCAGTATTCCCACTTAATTCTCCATCCTTGCCCCCAAGCGTTAGAACGTCAGCCTTCACACATAAAACTTTTGCTTTTAAACAGAATTGTTCCTGCTCTGAATGACATCTTTCAGCCTCAAATCCTGAAATTTCAGCATCCGAACTCGGAACTTCAACCTTTTTACACCAAAATTAAAGCTCAGAACCCGGAACGTCAAGCAAATGACTCGAATTTCCAAGCCCTGAGCCTCAAACGTGAACCTCACATGATCAATGATTCGTGAATATTGAGTTTTGGGAAAACCAAGGTTAGATGAACAACTGGCAAGAACGTATCAGCACCAATCCCAATATCTGTCACGGTAAACCCTGCATTACCGGAACCCACATCATGGTATCTGTCATTCTCGACAATCTCGCTGATGGTTTAACCCCTGATGAAATTGTGACCGCCTTATTCTACAAGCCTTGTAAGTTTTTCAGTCATCAATTTTTAAAGAAAACTCAACCGAAGGATAACGTGTCATTTCGTTAGGGCAGTTTTGCCTTCAGCTTTGCGGGAGCTTCGTTGTTGCCGAAGGCGATCGCCTACCAACTACAGGAACACTTCGCTCAGAGATTATTAAGGATTATAGATTAAATAAAACCCAAAACCTTTTTGTGGGAGGCGAGGCTGCGCCGCGCCTCTCACAAAAAAGCTCGGTTTTATCTAATTCACGTTTCTAAGTAGGTTGCTGTGTTCCCAGGAGCACCCCCTATGGCATCAGTGTAGCTGCACGATGGCTATCCTCCTCAAGATACTCCCGGTAGAATATAAGGAGATAAACGTGTTGTCCTCGTATGGCTGCCACTGTCACACTGCAACTTCCAGATCCGATCTATCAGCGACTGGTCAATACGGCGATCGCAACTGGGCGATCGCTTGAAGAGGTCATGCTCTATGCGCTGAAAGTCGGTAGTCCTCCAGATTGGGAAAATGCACCTGATGAGTTTAAGGCAGATTTAGCCGCTCTTGACCGTTTAGAAGATGAGGCTCTATGGAAAGTCGCTACAGGTCACAAGACTGAAGAGGAGATGGCACGGCATTTCGAGTTGTTGGAGCGTAACAAGGAACACACTCTTACCCCAGCAGAACAGGTGGAGTTGGTAGAACTACAATCGCAGGCTGATCTTTTCATGTTACGGAAAGCCCATGCTGCTGCTCTTCTACATTGGCGTGGTCATCGTGTTCCCCATTCCTGATTGCTTGTGTCTGCCTATATTCCTGAATCTTTAAAGACCCAAATTCGAGAGTGCGATCGTTATCGCTGCTGCTACTGCTTGACTAGCGAAGCCAATAGCGGTCTTCCGATGAGCTTTGACCATATTCATCCCCAGTCCAAAGGCGGGAACACTTCCTTTGAAAATGTTTGCTTGGCTTGTCGCTCCTGCAA
>Ga0224723_1000351_pt1 | contig 32499 bp, 27 predicted proteins | sample Balambano_FR2_Me_FD_161647 | JGI IMG/M metagenome (GOLD analysis project Ga0224723, IMG submission 161647) | Freshwater sediment microbial communities from Lake Towuti, South Sulawesi, Indonesia - Balambano_FR2_MetaG | ecosystem: Environmental > Aquatic > Freshwater > Lake > Sediment | place... | reverse complement strand
AGTAGAAATTACTCTTAAGTAATTGGTGGACGTTGGAAGGTTTTAATTATTAGAGAATTGATGGAAGGTGTGAAGCGCTTTGGAGAATTACAACGCGCACTAGATGGGATTACGCAAAAAATGTTAACCCAACAACTGCGAGAACTAGAAGATGATGGTATCGTTCATCGAGAAGTGTATCCAGAAATTCCTCCAAAGGTGGAATACTCTCTTACAGAATTAGGAGAAAGTCTTCAACCGATTCTTTATGCAATGCATGAATGGGCTGTTAAACATTTTCATCAAATTCATCATCGAGAAATTTAATTAATTAATTTGCAAATACTCCATCGCTGCTTCTAATTTATCAGCATATCCTTCAGAAAATCTTTCAAACCAAAGTCCTTCAGGAGAAAATGGATCCAACTGCTTCAACCACTCTTGAGCGTGTTTTTTTAACTTCTCTAATTCTTTAGCACGAGCTTCTCTTTGTTTAGCTTTCTCGACTTCTAATTCTTTCTCTTTTTCTAACTTCTCAGCCAAATCTTTCTCATCAAAATCAACTTTAACTTCTGCCAATAAGTTATCTATTAAAGATTTTGATTTCTCTTCAATCGGAGATTTTAGAACATTGCCATAATTATTTCCTACCTGTTGCTGATACTTTGGTTTAATTGGTTCCTCGTATTCTGTTTTCAGTTCAGCTAACAGCTTATCAATAGAATCCATAATGTTAAACCCAGAATTAAATAGACTTTTAAAGTTTTTTTTATCTTATCCCTTCTACCTTTTTACTTTTACCTTAATAGCGTTAGTCATTTATAGCATTTAGCAGTACTTCTGACAAACTTAAATCTTCCATATCTTCCATTGTAATAGTGTCACATATGTCAAATTTAGCACCAGCACCTTGCAGATCATCATCTAAAACTTTTAGAAAACGAGTTGCTTGGGGGTCAGTACCAACCTGAATAAAAGATATAGCAAGTTCCTCATCACGATCCATCTTCCGAGAAGCTTCGATAATAACCTTCATTACCGCTTTGCGATCGTCTGGTTCGCCATCTGTAATCACTAAAATTATTTCACCATTAGGTTTACTTTGATGTGCTGCTTTACGTTCAAAATAATTGTCTACAGCGTGTTTTAATACACCAGCTAAGTCAGTAGTTCCAGAAGGGTCATTTTCTTGAAAAATTTGTGTAACTTTACTAGTTGTAACATTTTCATAACGCTTGAATCTACCAGAAAACACGTAAACTGTAATCCCGTCTGGGTCAAACTGTTCGCATTTACTCGCTAAAGCTAATGTAGATTCCTGTGCAACTGTCCATCTGTTTCTACCACCCTTCTGGTCTGGGGTTGCCATACTACCACTTTTGTCAATAATTAAGGTATAGTCACGATTTTCTAGCATTTGGCAATTTTCCTATTTTTACTTAGATGATTTGTATGAGCGGATTTATGAAAGAACTCAGAACTTAGGATGAATTCTATAGCAGCTAGTGTTTAACTAAAGCTGACTATATCTAAACACATTCTGAGTTCTGTAGATTAAATTCCCGTAAATGGATTAACTTTCTTAAGAATCACCTATAAATATTAGTCAGTAATCGCATTCGTTAATATATCTGCAAGACTCATGTCTTCCATATCATCTAAGGTAACTGTATCACAAATGTCAAATTTAGCACCTACACCTTGCAATTGGTCATCTAAAGCTTTCAAAAATTTACTTGCTTGAGCATCTGAACCAACTTGGATGATGGAAATTCCCAACTCTTCATCTCGTTCCATTTGACGAGTCGCGTTGATGATTACTTCAAACACTGCTCTGCGATCGTCTGGTTCACCGTCGGTAATCACTAAGATAGTTTCTCCGTTTGGTTTAGTTTGATTTGCGGCTTTGCGTTGAAAATAGTTATTAATTGCATCTTGCAAAACACCAGCTAAATTTGTTGTCCCAGCTGGGTCATTTTCCATGAAAACCTGTGCAACTTTAGCTGAGGTGACTTCGTTATAGCGTTTGAATCTGCCCGAGAACACATATACTGTAATGCCATCTGGATCAAATTGCTCACATTTTCTGGCTAAAGCTAGGGTAGATTCTTGGGCTATTTCCCATCTAGTTCTACCACCCATTTGGTCGGGGGTAGACATACTCCCGCTTTTATCGATAATTAATGTATAGTCACGATCGCTTAGCATATGTCCCTGTGTTGTAATATCTTGTCCTAGTTTAACCTTTGGGTCTAAGTATTACATCTGTTGATAAAAGCTGTCAATTGTTACCTTAAGAAAGTATTTTTACTTAAAAAAAGGTTACAAAATATCGTAGAACATACTTACTTACAAGCGATCGCTAGTTTATAGTAAATTACTCTTGGGTATCAACCAAAGTCGAAACAACTGAAAGATTGTAATCTCTACCTGTGTCTTTCACCTTAAAATCTACGACAAACCGCTTGATGCTAGAAAAGTATTTCTTTTTCCTAGCAATAAGGTCATCTAGGATTTCTTCTATATCGTGTTGAATTTCTGACGGAGCTTCTGCAAACATTTCTGAAAGCATCATATCTTTCATTTCCTGCTGCTTATCTTCTGGAACTACCGTTAAGTTCCATGCCAAAACACCAATACTCAAGAAATTTTTATAATATTGGATGTTTTCTACATTATCTACATAAGGGGCAATAAAACGTCTTAGTACCTCAGACATTTTTTCCATACCCTCAGGATCAATAATAACTTCAGATGCTACCTCTCCATAATTACCAGACTGCATCTGTCGTCTTACTTTTTCTACCATTTTATATTTATCTTCGGACGCTCTTTGCTGTAAGAGCAATTCTTTAAAGCCTTTAGATTGTCGTGGCATAATCTCGTAACCTCCTGCGAAATGCGATATTGGTTCTATTATTTTCTCGTAAATGGGATTATTAGTACAGTGATTAAGTCCACCAATACTTTTTAAGTTTCATTTTTAACAATTAATAAACTAAGTAGATATCCTACAAAAATTTTATTAAAAAAACTTGATGTTTAGTATTATAACTACGGTATGTTTAAGGTAGTTTATAATACACACACCAAGTTTTATAAAATAAAAATTAAGTAGTAGAGACAATTAAAAATCTCTACTCCGAAAATTTAGGCTTTTTTCCTAGAACGCCGACATAGAAATACACCATATCCACCGACTGCAAGTATACTCAGTATACTAGTGGGTTCGGGAACGGGAATAGATTGCTGCTTCCTGGTTACTCTTAATTGAGATGAACCAATACTATCGTTGACATCAACAACACCAATATAAAACGATTGATCACTATCGAAGAACCTGCTGAAAGTAGAAGAACTGCTACTAAGTACTTGGATTTGATCATTAATTTTAAAAAACCCAAAGTCATCACCGTTCTTCAAAAAGTCCCAGTCAAAGCTGATAGAGTCTCCAGCCTTGGCATTATAACGAGTTGCGGAGCCAAAAGTTGTTTGTAAACCGCTAATCGAGTCTAAAGTACCAGGAGTCAAGTTCAAAAAACTTTCTAAGTCATCTATTAAGACAGTGGAATCAGTACCAGTTGTGAGTATTAACTGATTTAATGCAGGGATAGTAACATCGCCAGTTTTGAACCAATCGTTACTGCTAAAGTCAGGAATAGCAGCCCAAGAAGGAGTCATGATCGCACTTACACCAACAGTTAGTAAGCTAACAACAGCTACGTTCATTTTTTGTTTGAAGTGCATAATTGTGTTGATTTCTTTTAAGAACTAAATGCTTGACATTCGTAGCGCGAAGTGGACTAGTTCAAAACACAAAGTTGTCAATATCGTTCATTTGAGTTGGAGTAACATTGTCCAACACAAGGAAATTTCTCGGAATTAAAAGACCCTGAGAACCATCGCGGTCGATTTGCAGGATAGTGCTATTAGTAGTGCTACCTTGGATAAACTTCACGTAACCATCAGTCAGGATGTTATCTCGGTCATAACCACTGGGAACAATAGTATCCAACAACTTAGTGAAGTCGAGTTTATCGCTACCTAATTCAAAATCAGCAATGCGCTGACCAACATCACGCAAGCTATTAAAGATAAAGCGATCGCTACCATCACCACCTGTGATAGTTTTTGCACCAGGACCACCTGTAATTAAGTCATCACCAGGAGTACCTGTTATGGGGTTATTACGACCTGCACCACTAAATACTCGAACAATGTTGATTGCTTCTGACTTTGAGTTACTATCAATTCCATCACTGACAGAAATATTGAACAAATCAGTACCAAACACACTGGGATTAATTTGGTAAGTTAATCCATTTGCAGCCAGGGTAGTATTAATTTGGTTGACGGTGCCAGTGAGAGTCACATTTCCGGTTCCGTTATTGGTGACATTGACCACACCACCAGTCACATTATCAACAGTTAAAGAACCTTTCTCTACTGAAAGATTAAGAGTTAGGTTACTTGTACCTGCATCTAAATCAGTAATAGCAAGATTTGAAATTGCTAATGGAACACCTTCAATCGCTGTTCGAGTGAATAAAGCAGTGTCATTAGTAGTGAGAGCAACTTTTGCCAAGTTAACGTTAGCTTGGGCAGAGGGAGTGTTATCACCAAAGAAAATATTGTTACTTCTGGTATACGGATTTATAGCAGCAGGTAACTTGTTAAATGCTGTGTAGTTCCGCATTGTGCCACTCAGAATTGCATTACCATCGGCAAATAAAGTGTAGTTGTCACCTTGTACTGCTAAGTCGTAGTTTACCAGTTGGTTTTTTGTATCGAACGTAACTGATTCTGCTTGAGTAAACAGAGTGCGGAAGTTACTTTCAGGTGAATCATCTGGTTCAAGAGCGGGATTTATTTGGCTAGTACCATCTTCTTGTGCCCAAATCCGATTTTCCCAAAAACCCAGTTCAATTGCTTTGGTATTATCACTGCTAACTACTAATACGCTAAAACCAGCGCGATCGTCTTTACCATCATTGTTTTTATTAGCGGTGGAGGTACGAGACTCTGCTACTACTTGGGCAGTAAAGCTAACAGTATAGCCTTTAGTATTATCTAGAGTTTGGCTAATGTTGGCAAAACCAGCTTGTACGCCTGCATTAACAGTAGTATTAATGTTTGTAACTCCACCAGTCTTAGCTATAACCGCACCAGGAGTCGAATTATAAATCCAACCTTTGGAATTCGGTAGAGTGGTTGTGGTGGGTAGGGTATCTGTTGCTCCGTTGTAAAGAACGACTGTGTTACCAATTACTGGTTTGTCGTTAACACCGCTGAGTGTAATATCTTTAGTTGCTGCATTACTGCTACTATTACCATCGCTAAAAACAACTTCTACTGTACGATTACCTGTGGGAGCTTCTGAGACATTACTAAAAGTGATATTTCTGAGTAATGCTTCGACTGCCATAGGAGGAATGGCGTTATTAAAGCTGACAACTAAATTTTCACTACCAATACCACCAGTAAAAGTACCAATAGGAGTACCAGAGTAGGTGATAATTCGACCATCTAACCCAATTTGTCCAGTCTCATTACCTTGATTGCGAATGGCAAGGCGATCGCTTGGGGTTACATTTATCAAGCGAGCAGTAAGGATACTGTTGTTGAGATTAGGAGAGTCAGTGTAATTAATAGTCGCAGCAGTATCAAGGATTGTTGGAGCAGCATTTTCTGTATAAGTAATAGCACCACTAGGTAAGGCTAATGCCGATGCATCAGTAATGGTGAGAGTCGCACTTGGGTTAGCATTTAGCAATATAGAGAAACTACTGGAAATATCGTCTTTAACATTTTTAACAATAAGGTCGTCTCTACCATTACCGTCAAAGTCTTGTATACTAATCAGTCTAAAATCACTTCCTAAAGCAAATGTAGAAAATGTAGGGGTGGCGAAACTACCACTACCGTCATTTAATAGTATTGATAAGTTGTTGGAGTTACCATTTACTACGAGAAAGTCGTCAAAACCATCGCCGTCAAAGTCTCCTAGATTAATGCTTGTAGCACTTCCGAAAGCAATTGTAGAAGAGTTGGCGAAACCACCATTACCGTCATTTAATAGTATTGAGATTTTGCCCGAGGTATAATCGAAAGCAGCAATGTCGTCGAAACCATCGAGGTTAAAGTCCCTTACAAGTAATTCAGAACTATCTTTTACAGTAACGGTAGATGTAGTAAAGCCGCCACTACCGTCATTTAACAATATTGAGACTTTGTCGGAGTCAGAATTTGTAACCGCGAAGTCTAGTTTGCCATCTTTGTTTAAGTCTCGTATAGCTATGGATAATATAGGACTAGTTCCTACACTCACCTCAGTGGGGGCAGTAGTAAAACTACTATCACCGTTACCCAATAGTATTGAGACGTTATTGGAGTCAGGCCGTACATAAACAAGGTCTAATTTGCCATCACGGTTAAAGTCTACTGCACTCAAGAATGTTGTACTAAGTGCATACGTATACCTACTGGTAAAATTAGAAGAAGGAGTGAAACTTCCATTACCGTCATTTAAATATAAAATGAGGTCGCTACTGCTTCTAGTAAGGATATCTAGTTTACCATCATTGTTAAAGTCTGCCAAACTTGCAAAGCTGTGTGTACTACGTCCTACAGAAGAATCAATCCTGTTGGTAGTAAAATTACCGTTACCATCGTTTAATGATATTCCAATACCGTTGTTATTGCTAGGACCGTCGTATATAATTGCTAGGTCTGGTTTACCATCATTATTAAAATCTGCTACTCTAGCAGAAATAGCAAAACCACGAACAAATGGTCGTGGAACAAGGTTGGAAGTAGTGAAACTGCCATCGCCATTACCTAAAAGTAATGAGATGGTTCTGCTACCCAAATTTCCCTCACTTACAAAGATGAGGTCTTTTTTACCATCACCGTTAAAGTCTTCTACGGCTAAGAGTGTGCCAAATCGTCCCAAGGTAATGGTAGACGCTTCAGTAAAAGGGGCTGTGGAATTACTACCTAGGATATAATCGTTACCGGGTGTTACGTTTAGTTGTACTGTTTCTCCTGGGTCAACAATGCCATCATTTACTGGCACGATCGCCAAACTAGCACTGGTAGCTCCAGCTGCGATCACAAAACTGGTTGGGGTAATCGCGGTAATATTTGTACTTTGAGCAACATCAAAACTGTAATCTGCGGGGTTAGTAGCGGTACTACCTGTGAGATTGTAGTTTACTACTAGACCACCTGCTGGTGCTGGTGTATCTAAGGTAATGATAAAATTACCATTAGTTCCAGCTTCACTGGGAGATGTGCCTGCACTCACAGTTATCTTTGGTCTATTATTCATGATCTTACTAAGTAAAACTTGTATAAATACACTACTAGTGTAAACACGCAAAAGAAGTGCAAGAAGTTACTTATAATACCTTTATCAATAAAACAAAAAGTATAAATACTAGTGGTCTATGTCATGAATTTTTTCGAGGAGACGACGTAGTAGATTTCCGCACTCCCATATTTTCCTTTAGTCGTGTAATACATCCTACCCAAAATTATCTGAATTTCTGGGATGATAGATGGCGGTTATGGTAGGAGCAAAAAACTGCTCTATAGGAAACCTCCTTTAGATGTAAACGTCAAAGGGAGTTGGTTGCTTCATTAACCACAGTTCCTCAAAACCTTGCCAAAACAGTTCACACAATCAAGGAGACCCCCAAGAGGAAGAGGTTTGAGAGAATCATGGTTAGTTTGCCGGACATTGTATGACAAGTAACGAAAATGTAAAAGGTAAATGGAGACGAGATTTGGGTAAGATGGAGAAGCTATCTTTTCTGCATCGCAGATCACAATAAAGAAGCTTCCTGACTCATACTCAAAGGAGTATCCTATGCTGACTTTAAAAATTGTTGTTTATATTGTTGTTGCCTTTTTCTTGACTATTTTTGTCTTTGGCTTTTTGTCTAATGACCCTGCTCGTAATCCCGGTCGTCGGGACTTTGAGTAATTGCGCTTATACTTTATAGATGTTCTGCGCGGCTACTCATAGAGTAAGCTAGGCAAAAGGCAAAGTCGGAAGGTATTGAAGATTATTCATCCTTCCGACATTAGTTTGGCTATTTGTTTGCTTTAAAAGTGCTGAAATATGTTTCATCCTGTTCTGCCGCCTGAACCGCCTCCTATTTTAGATGCAAATGATACTAAGTTTGGTTCAATTACTGAAGTAGAAGCTCAAAAAACTGATGCTTCCAAGGAGACGCTTCCAGTTAGTGGTGTAGATGGTAGTGTTGATGCTGTCAGTACTAATAAAACTAAGCGTCTGCCTAGTCCTCATAATCTAACTAAGGATGAGGCTGTTGCTGCATCTATTAGTAAACCCGAAACTTTGCCTGCGGAATTTTCACCTGTTACTAGTCAAGTTAATGCTGCTGGTTTAGGAAATACATTAGAAGTTGGTTATCCTTTAAAATTAGAAGGCCGTAGTCCTTTTGCTGTAGTCACAAAAAGTAAGAATTTATCTTCGCCAAGAGCTAATGCGATCGCCCAGACTCAATCTCCACAGCAACCGTTAACAATTGAATTTGATTCCCAAAACCCTACACCCCCACAACAACCCGACGCGATAGAATTTAAAAGGCGCACTCCAGCAAATGAACAGCCAGTATTAACTGTACCTGTACCCCAAGGTAATACTACTCCACCAGGAACACCAAGAGTTGTAGAAGTAGTTGCCGATCGCCAAGAGTATGATGATAAGCGACGGATTGTCACTGCTGAGGGTAATGTTATCGTCCGGTACGATGGTTCGGTAGTGGATGCCGATCGCCTACAAGTCAGTTTAGATAATTTGATTGCTGTGGGTGAAGGAAATGTGGCTGTGACGCGGGGAGACCAAGTACTACGGGGACAGCGTTTTACATATAACTTGGTTCAAGATACTGGGGAAGTGCAAAATGGTAGAGGTGAGGTTAATATACCCTCCGCTGATTCCGATTTATCTTTTGCACCCACTACTACTGTAGTTGGAGGTGGAGTCACAGCTCGTCCACCAAGTGATCGCGTACGTCAAAATCAGCCATTAACTGGTGTTGGGAGTTCGGGAGGAATTGATCTCAACCTTGGTGGTACAGTCGATGCCAGAAATATTAGACCACCAAAACAAGGTGGGGAAGTTAAACGTATTCGTTTTGAAGCTGAAAGTATCGATTTTTACCCTAGTGGATGGCAAGCCAGAAATGTTCGTCTGACCAATGACCCTTTCTCTCCACCAGAATTAGAAATACGAGCCAATAAAGTTACTTTAACCCGGATATCTCCTTTAGAAGACCGGATTCGTACCCAGGGACAACGTTTAGTATTAGACCAGCGTACATCTATACCGATTCCTCGTAACCAACAAACCATTGATCGCAGAGAACGAGATGCAACTCCAGCGATCGCGTCTATTGGATTTGATGGTGATCGGAAAGGAGGTGTATTCGTTGAGCGGAAATTTGAAGTAGTAAATACAGAAAGCACACGTTTTAGTTTAACACCACAATTTTTTGCTCAAAAAACTATCCAAGAAGGGCCAGATAACATCCCATCTTTATTTGGTTTAAAAGCTAGACTTAATACAATTTTAACTCCCCGTTCTCGTGTTGAAGGTACTGGTAATTTAGATAGTTTTGACTTGAACACCATTGAAGATAATTTACGAGCCAGCGTTAGATTCCAACACCAACTAGGTAATACCAATCCTCATTTGCTCAACTTAGAGTACAGTTACCGGGATCGACTTTATAACGGTACTCTTGGTTATCAAACAGTTCAAAGTAGTTTTGGCGGTGTAATTACTTCTCCCAACATTCCTCTAGGTAGAAGCGGTTTTAACTTAAGGTATCAAGGAGGTGCCCAACTTATCACCGCTAATACTGACCGTCAAGACTTGTTAGACATTCCTCGGAGAAATGATCGTATTTCCTTAAGCCGTTTGCAAGCTAGCGCTACAGTTGATGGTGGCTTATTATTGTGGCAAGGTAAAGCATTACCACCCACTGCTACCGGAGGGTTAAGATATACACCTAATCCCGTAGTTCCTTATTTGCGTGCGATCGCTGGTGTTACAGGTACTACTAGTCAGTACAGTAGCGGTGATAATCAAAGTACCCTCATCGGTACAATTGGTTTAGAAGGGCAATTTGGTAATTTTTCTCGCTCTTATTTAGACTACACCGCCTTTAATATCAGTTACTCTCAAGGTTTTAATAGTGGTTTATCACCTTTTCTATTTGACCGTGCTGTAGATAATAAAGTACTCAGTTTTGGCATAGCACAACAAATTTACGGCCCATTTCGTTTCGGTTTTCAAACATCAATTAACTTAGACACAAACGAGCGCAGTAGCACTGATTACATCTTAGAATACAGTCGCCGCACTTACGGTGTCACCTTGCGATACAATCCTGTACTAGAACTAGGTGGTATCAGTTTCCGTATCAGTGACTTTAACTGGAGTGGTGGGACAGATCCATTCTCGGATCGGGGAGAAGTTAAACCAGTAGTTGGGGGTGTGAGACAGGATAATTAAATTAGAAGTTTTGTAATACAAGGTTGACAATTGAGGTTTTTGCTAGATTGCTGGGCAAACTATGGGGGTAGTAACATAACGGTTGGTTTGAGGGCTGGAAAATGGATAGCATTACTCAATTGTTAGGATACCGCATCATAGAACAACTATATGCAGGATCTCGTACCTTAGTATATAGAGGTGTCCGAGAGAGTGATTCTTCTGCGGAGAGGCTTGGCCAACGCTATCCAGTCGTCATCAAACTACTCTTAAACCCATTTCCTAGCTTTAGTGAATTGGTGCAGTTCCGCAATCAGTATACACTCACTAAAAATCTTGACCTGCCAAGTATTGTCAAACCCCTGACGCTTGAACCTTATAAAAACGCCTATGCGTTGGTGATGGAAGATTTCGGCGGCATTTCTCTTAAGGAAATGCTGAAGCGAGAGGGAAGCATGGGGCAAAGTCTTGTAACCCTGAGTACATTCCTTCAGATTGGGATGCAAGTTGCAGATGCTTTGGATGGACTTTATCGATATCGAGTGATTCACAAAGACCTTAAACCTGCTAACATTGTGATTCATCCAGATAGCAAACAAGTCAAACTGATTGACTTTAGCATCGCCTCACTGCTGCCCCGGGAAACTCAAGAGATTCAGAATGCGAATATGCTAGAAGGAACATTAGCATATCTCTCACCAGAGCAAACGGGGCGGATGAATCGTGGTATTGACTATCGCAGTGACTTTTATGCACTCGGGGTGACTTTTTATGAACTGCTGACCGGACAGCTGCCCTTTATCTCCAATGACCCAATGGAGTTAGTCCATTGTCATTTGGCAAAACACCCAGCGACTGTCAATCAACTCCAACCAAATGTGCCGTTGGTGGTGTCTGAGATAGTCAAAAAGCTGATGGCTAAGAATGCAGAGGATCGTTATCAGAGTGCTTTGGGACTAAAGCATGATTTAGAACGCTGTTTGCAGCACTTGAAAGAGACAGGTAGGATTCAGTTATTTGAGTTAGGAACGCGGGATTTGTGCGATCGCTTCCTCATCCCCGAAAAACTCTATGGTCGCCAAGCCGAGGTTGAAGCTCTGCTGAATGCGTTTGAGCGCGTCAGTATTGGCAAGACGGAAATCGTGCTAGTAGCTGGCTTTTCCGGTATTGGTAAGACAGTGGTGGTGAACGAAGTTCATAAACCGATTGTCCGCCAGCGGGGTTATTTTATTAAGGGTAAGTACGACCAATTCCAACGTAATATTCCCTTCAGTGCCTTCGTGCAAGCGTTCCGCGATTTGATCGGGCAATTGTTAGCAGAATCAGATGACCAAATCCAAACTTGGAAAACCCAAATTCTATCAGCCGTTGGCGAAAATGGACAAGTGCTAATTGATGTGATTCCAGAACTAGAACACATTATTGGCAAGCAACTTCCACCAGCAGAATTATCCGGTAGTGCGGCGCAGAATCGGTTTAACTTGCTAATGCAGAAGTTTATGCAGGTATTTACCACAGCAGATCATCCGTTAGTGCTGTTTCTTGACGATTTGCAGTGGGCAGATTCAGCATCACTGAAGTTGCTAGAATTACTCATGCAAAATACTGGATATCTGTTGGTAATTGGCGCTTATCGAGATAATGAGGTGTCGCCAGTTCATCCATTGATGCTGATGGTGGATGAGATTGGTAAAACGGGCATATCGATACAAACTATCACACTGCAACCTTTGAGTTTAGTAGATATGAATCAGTTAATAGCAGATACATTAAACTGCTCACACCTCCTCGCTCAACCTTTGACAGAATTAATCTATCAAAAAACTAAAGGCAATCCCTTTTTTGCCACTCAGTTTCTCAAGTCATTACATGAGGATGAAAAAATTACTTTTAACTGGGATGTGGGGTATTGGTTGTGCGATATTTCCCAAATCGAAGCCTTGGGAACCACTGATGTCTTGGAGTTTATAGTACTACAGTTGCAGAAATTACCGACCCAGACTCAGGACGTTCTTAAACTAGCGGCTTCCATTGGGTCACAGTTTGATTTAAACACGCTAGCGATCATCTCTGAGCAATCAAAAGAAGATACGGCTGCTGCATTGTGGAAAGCTTTGGAAGAAGGTTTGATTATCCCAACAACGGAAAATTATAAGTTCTTCAGCCAATCAGATATTGCGGCAGTTTCTTATGTAGCGGCGAATCCGATCTATCGCTTTTTGCATGATCGCGTTCAACAAGCCGCCTACTCTTTGATTCCAACCAATCAAAAGCAGGAAACCCATCTCCATATCGGTCAATTGCTGTTACAAGTGGAAGAAAAAAGTCTAGAAGCCAATATTTTTGAAATCGTCAATCATTTGAACTTAGGAATATCTCTGATCAATCAACCACTGGAAAGGGCAGAACTGGCTTCTTTGAATTTAATTGCAGGGCAAAAGGCAAAAAACGCGATCGCCTATGAACCTTCATTAGGCTATTTCAAGACAGGGCTAGATTTACTAGTACCCGAATGCTGGCAGGTTCAGTACGATCTGACATTGAGACTCCACGAACAGGCAGGAGAAGTTGCATATCTGTTAGGACACTTTGAGTCTATGCAGCAATTTATACAAGCTTTGTTTAAAAATACTCGCGATTCTTTAGATAAGATAACATCCTATCAAATTCAAATTCAGGGATACGCTGCCCAAGGTAGAAATGAGGAGGTTATGCAAACTGCCTTGAGTGTGCTGCAAAACTTAGGTATAGAACTACCAGCACAACCATCTCAACAAGACATTCAAAAGAAATTAGAACAGGTTGCATTATATTTATCTGAAAAACATATTGAGGATTTAGTCAACCTTGACAAAATGACAGATCCGAAATCACTGGCAATCATGCAAATTCTATCTGCTATTATTCCAGTTGTTTTTAATTCTTTTCCTCAACTCTTGCCATTTGTTGTGTTAACAATGGTTGATCTATCTATCAGGTTCGGGAATGCTACCATTTCTCCTTTTGCCTATGCCTTGTATGGAGTTATTTTATGCGGAGCGCTTGGAGATATTGATACTGGGTCTCAATTTGGTCAACTTGCTATTAATCTATTATATCATGGGAATAATCGAGAAGCAAAGAGTAGCACGTTATTTGTTGTTAACTGTATTATTAAGCATTGGCAACAGCCCATCACAGAGACATTCAGCTTTCTGCAAGAAGCATATTACGCTGGCTTAGAATGCGGGGATTTAGAACACGCTGCTTGGTCTATTGCTCTACTTTCTTTCAATAAATATCTAGCAGGCACACCATTGGAAGAGCTTGAGAAAGAAATGGCTGTGCGTCATCAACTTGTGCATCAAACTCATCAAGAAAGACCAGCTTATTCTCATGGCATTTGTTATCAAGCGGTGCTTAATTTAATCTCAAATACGACAAGTCCTTGTTGGATGGGGCAACATTATGATGAGACTGTCATGCTAGCAATTCATGTTAGAAATCACGATTTATACACACTTTGTCATCTATATACCAACAAACTGATGCTGAGTGTTCTATTTCAGGATTACCAAAAGGCAAAGGAGAATGCACAAAAAGCGGAAGAGCATTTGGATGGTGCTGTAGGGATGCCGCTAGTACCTTTAGTGAACTTCTACGGCTCGTTGGCACAGTTGGCAAACTATGCTAATGCCTCGTCAGTTGAACAGTCAGCAATTCTGGAAAAAGTAGCTGCCAATCAACACCAAATGGAACTGTGGGCAAGTCAAGCTCCAGTCAATTATTTGCATAAATTTCATTTGGTCGAAGCACAACAGCAGCACATTTTAGGCAATAAAGCTTTAGCGATCAACCTCTACGATTGTGCGATCGCCACAGCCAAAGCCAACGGATATATTCAAGAAGAAGCCCTCGCCAACGAACTAGCGGCGAAATTCTATTTGGAATGGGGCAAAGAGGCGATCGCGCAAACTTACTTAATCTCGGCGTATTACGCTTACAGTCATTGGGGAGCCAAAGCCAAAGTAGACGATTTAGAACAGCGTTACCCACAACTACTAGCACCGATTTTACAACGAATGCAACCATCACTCATTGCAACTGAAACTATCCTCACTCTCAGTCACCAAAGCAAAACCTCAGCTAGCAGTAGTGCTTCAGAGGGACTGGATCTCGCCACGATTCTTAAAGCATCCCAAGCCCTTTCTGGGGAAATCGAGTTAGAAAAATTGCTCTCGGTTTTGCTTCACGTTGTGCTGGAAAATGCCGGGGCAGATATATGTGCGTTATTAATGCCAAAGAATGAGCAGTGGGTGATTGAAGCATTCTCTCAACTTGGACAACCATCCGTCATTCTCCAATCTCTGTCACTTGAAGACAGTCAAGTACTTCCAGTTTCCTTGATCAACAAAGTCAAACATACACTGCAACCCTTAATCGTTGAGAATCTGGCAACTAATCCCAGCTTAGCAGCAGACCCTTACATTCAGCGCCAATGCCCCAAAAGTATCTTATGTACCCCAATTTTACACTCCGGCAAATTGATTGGAATTTTATACCTGGAAAATAATTTGACAATCGGGGCATTTACAAGCGATCGCATTAAACTCCTCAGTCTTATTTGTGCCCAAGCTGCCATCTCTTTAGAAAACGCCCGTCTTTACCAACAATCACAACAGTCACTTACCGATCTTAAACAAGCTCAACTGCAAATCGTCCAAAGTGAAAAAATGTCGGCGTTGGGTAATTTGGTTGCTGGAGTCGCTCATGAAATTAATAACCCAGTAGCTTTCCTCAATGGCAATATTAACCCAGCCTTGGACTACATCAAAGATATCTTTAGGCTGGTTGACCTTTATCAGCAGGAATATCCGCAACCAAGTCTTGTCATTCAAGATGAAATTGCCGCCATTGACTTAGAATTCATTCGGGATGATTTACCAAAATTAGTTGGTTCTATGCGTGAAGGGGTGAAACGAATTCGTGACATCAGTACTAGTCTGAGAACTTTTTCGCGGGCGGATCGTGATTACCCTGTTCCCTGCAATATCCATAACGGAATCGATAGCACCATTCTGATTCTTAAGCATCGCCTCAAAGGAAACGAATCTCGTCCAGAAATCCAAGTCATCAAAAACTATGGGGTTCTTCCGCAAGTGGAGTGTTTTGCTGGACAACTGAATCAAGTTTTTATGAACTTGCTAGCGAATGCGATCGATGCTTTAGAAGAGTCTAATGTTGGTCGTAGTTTCGCCGAGATCCAAGCTTTACCCAACTTAATTATTGTAACGACAGAATTATCTCTAGATCGGCAAACAGCTGTTATCCGCATTCAAGATAACGGGGTAGGAATGACAGATGAAGTGAAGCAAAAGATATTTGAACATCTGTTTACCACCAAAGGCGTGGGGTCGGGAACGGGGTTGGGTTTGGCGATCGCAAAGTCTATCGTTGTTGAGAAACACGCTGGAACTCTATTGGTGAACTCAACTCTAAATCAAGGTGCGGAGTTTGTGATTTCAATTCCAGTGAAAGCCACCGTTCTACCGTTAATTTAGACTATACCTAATAATCACGGCACTACTTAAAGCTATAGTTTTTGCTACAAAAGATAGCGTAATACTAAATCTGTAATTTCTTTCTCTAGCTGACCATCAGTTAAATACTCCGGTTGGTCAATAACTGCTGTATGAGTCAGTGTTTCTACTAAACGCTCAAGTATGAATGCGGTGAGAGCAAGGTTTTTTGGTCGCAATTGGTCACTTCGTTTTTCTAGGAAAGCATAGGTGATAGATGTAATGTGCTTCCCGACGTTAAACGATTCCTCAAACTGTGGAACTTGCTCGGTTAAGACTTTGTGTAGCTTGGGGTTAATAGCATGAGCATGAAGACTTGCTTTTACAAGTTCACTTATAGCTGTATCCATTGGTGCATCTGAAACTTCTTGGGCAATTGATGCGATCGCCTGAATCATCTCATTATGATGCTGGTCTCGTAGCGCCGCCAGCAGTGCCTGTTTATTAGGAAAGTATTGATATAAAGAGCCAATGCTCACCCCTGCTCTTTCGGCAATTCTATTTGTAGTTGCTTTGGCATATCCTTCTTCAACCAAAATCTGAGCAGTTGCTATCAGGATCGCTTCTACAGTGATCCGAGAGCGTTCCTGTCGCGGGAGTTTACGGGGATTTATGCAGACTTTTGGCAGCATCGTTAAAATGCGAGTTGACCCTATTAGTTATAACTTATAGCATTAGTTATATCACTATTGTGTTGACAATACACATTAATTATTCACCTCAACAAATGATGAATGTGACTCTAATTATGTTCTAATTTGTTGTCGAAAAAAGCTAGTTATTTATTATGAAAAGAACACTTTTTCTCACCGCAGGTTTTTCTCTTTTATCTTTCATATTTTTACTTAAGGCATCAGCAGCAACTTTTAGTAAAATGTACGTTTTTGGTGATAGCCTTTCTGATACTGGCAATGAGTTCAATATCACCACATTTGCACAGCAGTTTGTAGATCCAACTACAGTGATTGATCCCCTTAGTCCGCCCAACTTTCAGGGACGGGATTCTAATGGGCCTCTTTGGGTAGATTATCTGGCAGAAGATTTGGGGTTAACTCTCACTCCGTCCAGTCAATTGGCTGTAAATAGTCCGCTTACCATCACGAACAATGGATTTGGAGTTAACTTTTCATACAACGGTGCTACCACCACTCAAAGCGTTAACTTTGCCATCGGGGGGGCTGAAACGGGATTTGAGAATGCAACTGATCCTCGTTTGGTGGGAGTACTCAGACAAATCCAAGGATTTACTGATGATTTAAAAGTAAACAATTCATCAGCCGATCCAAACGCACTTTATGTCATCTTTGCTGGTGTCAATGATTATCAATCGGGTGGCATAGTTGAAGTTAGTGAGCCAGTTAACAATATAGCGACAGCAGTGAAATCGCTGTTCGATAAGGGCGCTCGAAATTTTCTAGTACCAAGTATGCCCGATTTAGGAAAGACACCTCTGGCTATGAGTTTCGGTGCGGAGGTATCTAACAATCTTTCTAATTTGACTTCTGAGCATAACTCCGTTTTAGACCAAACTCTTAGTGACTTGAGTTCGTCATTGACTGGGATTAACCTTATTTCTCCCGATGCCAATTCTCTATTTCAGAACATATTGGATAATCCCAGAGACTTTGGTTTGACGAATGTCACAGAATCTTGTTTAGACGGTGAATACCCTAACTTTTCTGTATGCGATCGCCCAAACGAATATTTGTTCTGGGATAGTATCCATCCCACAACCATCCCCCATGAGAGATTGGGAGAACTTGCGCGAGCTTCACTGACACACAAATCTGTTCCAGAATCCTCGTCTTTAGTATCCATTAGTGTACTAGGACTTACCTGGTTGTTACACAAAAGGCAATATTTTCGTAAAAGCGGCAAAGATTGAACTTACAGCGTATTGCAGATATCAAGATTTGCTTTTGTTATGTGTGATCAATCTACCTTTAGGGGGTGTATTTATTAATCTCTTGCTTCAAAGATCAAACATAACGTGACGCCTTTGGGCCGAATTACTTGGGTAGAAGTCTTGAGTGCGCTGGCGAGAAGAGAACGGGAAGGTACTTTGACTTCCACCGATAGAGCCTTGATTATTCAAAGAAATTGGTTATGGAGTTGGTGCTGGTTTGATATGTTTACCAGCATAAAAAACAAAAACTTTTTTCTCTTCTTCATAGGGGATATAAAATACTCTATCCCCAGAAGTTACTTCATACTCCCATATCCCTTCGTATTGTCTACCTCTTAAAGGAAATACTCTTCTTGGCTTTTTTGTCATTGGTACTGTACACAAATCTTGATAGCAACGAATAGTGCTTTGAGGACTACGTTGCATTAAATCTTCCCATTCTTTATTAACCCTTCGATTTTTAGCAACAACTGTCCATATTTTTTCAATATTAAATGATTTAGGAGTCGTCAGTTCAACTTCTGATGACTCCAAATCATCGTTACTTACTTCTTGTTCATCGGGATTGTCAGACATAAAAATTCACGCAGCATTATCAAGAAATGGTGGTGTCAATAGTATCTCATCCGTCTCATCATTCAAAGCATTTGCAAGTTCAGGACTTGATATCGCAATAGCGCTTTCGTGCCATTCATAAATAATAGATTCAATTAAATCCCATGCATTAATAGAAGAGCTTTCTATCATCTCAAAAGCTCTAGTTAATTCAGCAATCAATTCTCCAATCTCATCTAAATCAAACACTTTAAGCCAAGCGCAAGGATTCTCCGAGCTTATATTTTCTCCTCGTAATAAACGAAAAGCAGTAGAAAGTATTTCAATTACATTTCTACTTTGCCTTACTCCTTTTACAAGGAAAGCTATATTCTCACGAGGTAACAGAGCAAAAGCCCGGTCACCACGAGTAATTGTAACTGGATGTTCAGTAGCCTTATCAAGAACCGTGCCTGGTTGACGGTTTAGCTCAGTAGCAGTGATTATCTCGTCTGAATAAGCATTGAGATATGATGCAAGAGACATAATTTTGGGTCACTGACAATATTACGTACTATTTTACGTAGAATACTTTGGCTGTCAATAGGCATTGAGACTGATTTCTAGGGGAAGTCGCCATGTACAAGCTATCTTCGGTTACGAATGATTATTTAGCTTGTGCTATATTTCTATAAATATTAGTAGCAAATAGTGCATGAGTGCCGACCCACTTTTTTATGAAATACAGCGGTTTTCAACTTGATGAGGTACAGTAGCCACAATTATTAAACCAGTAAACAATAAAATGTAGGGGCACGGCTTCCGAAATACTACGGGTGAATCAAAAATCCTACTAGTGCCGTGCCCTTACGAGGTAATATAACTGTACCTCATAAACCTGGAATATGCTGTATTTAAACAAATACCTGAACTATTCTTTGAATTAATTGGTCAACCAGAAAAAGACCCAAGAATTTACAAATTCAGCGCACCCGAAATTAAACAAAGGGGTTTCCGCTTAGATGGTTTACTTTCACTGTCAACTTCTGAAACATACCCTAATGAGCCAATTTACTTTATAGAAGCTCATTGTTATAAAGATGAAAACTTTTACAACCAGTTTGTTGCTAAAATCATTCTTTATTTAACTCAATATCAACCGCCAAATGAAGATTGGTACGCCGTTGTTATCTATGACGTAAAAAGTAATGAAGGAAAATTCCCAGGATACCTAAATTTCTTCTTACCACACTTACGTCGTTTTTATCTTGATGAACTGGCAAAAACTCCCAACCAATCCCTCGCGGTGGGAGTAATGCGTTTAATCGTGGAGAATAAAACCCAAGAAAAAACTGGGGAGCTTGCTAGACAGCTAGTGAGGCAAGCTAAACAAGAGTTAACCGATGCCACCTTGGAGGAAAAGGTTTTAGAATTTATTAAAGTGATTGTGATTGATAAGTTTGCTAATTTGAGCAGGGAGGAGATTGAAGTTATGCTAAATCTAGAATCCTTAAGAAAAAGTAAAGTTTACCAAGAAGCCAAAGAAGAAGGTATTGAGGAGGGTGTTCTTAAAACTAAACTAAAGCTTGTCTGACTCCAGGTAATTACTAAACTTCAAGATTAATGGTAAAAGCTATATTTAGTTACCTCGTATTTACTAACTAAGTATAAGTAACTCCTGCAATCGCTGCCACTCTGGTAGCCAAGTCCAAACATCCTCTGCTGTTTCTTCAATTCCTTTAAGGATGCGTTCCTTAAAGATAGCAGGAGTCGCAAACCCAAATCTAGAAAGTTCTTCCCGGATTCCATAAAGTAAATCCTTACCCGCAAAAAAGGTTAAGTAATTTTGATTTATAAATCGACTGCCACCTGGACTACAAGTTGGTAATAACCTCTCAAATTCTTCCGTAGGGTTAGGTTTGGGCGAAGCAAGTTTCTGTTCGTATTGTTTAATAATATTATTTAGTTCTGCTTTGCAGTTAACGGATGTTAGTCCTTTATCTTTAGGAAACCGGTAACCTTCTTTTTTATCTCTCTCTTCTCCCCAAGAATTATAGGGTAGCGACGGGCGATAGGAAAGATAAAGCGACAGTGTAATTCTGGCAGCAGTATATGCGCCAATTTTTTCTGCTGAAGCTTGCAATGCTGCACGGTATTCGGATGCCGGTGGTGCGTCGCTACCCAATGCCTTTTTTACAACTTTAGGGTCAATCAAATAATTTTCAATTTCTTTTCTCTCCCAATACCAACCTAAGGAAACTTGCATACCACCCTCTGTAATGTACCAATTCCTGGGATTACCGCTTGGTGGGGAATCATCATTATCAAAATCACGGTCTCTCAATCCTGCAACAGTTGAACCAGTTCTTACATCCTTAGCACCTAGTATCCGTTGTGCTAAACCTTGTTTGCTACCAATTGGTCGTACTATACAACCGGGGGGAATTATGGCATCTATTACCCGCACATCAGCACTCTTCGCAAGACCCTCACAGTATAAAATATTTACAGGCAAAGCGACCCCCCTAACAAACGATAAGTATCATCCTCGCCAATCACATCACTGACAGCATTGCTATGGGTTGTGACAATAAACTGGCAAGTAGAACAAAGTTTGGGAAGTTGTCTTATTAATAGTTGCGCTGCTGGTGGGTGAAGGTTAAGGTCAATTTCATCAATTAATACTACCGAGTGTGCAATTTGCTGCCTTACAAACTCGTAAAGTATTGGAAATACAGATTGTTCCCCTGCCGACATCTCAACAATGTCATAATTGCGACGCCCGTCGCTGATTAAAAAATAGTAATCTTCTGGGGTGGGAGAATCTACACCAGGCATTGGTTCAACACCTGCAAATGTGTGTTCAGGAAAGACTTTGGTATAAAGATTCTCTAGTTGGGTTAAGTAATCAATAGGGTAACTTTTTGTCAATTGGGCAAACTTCCAACCGTTGAGGTATTTACGCAGTCTGGCTACTCCTACTTCAAAAGATACGCGCCCACTAGTAGATTTATCCATACTTATCCGCCCTGTCCCCGTACCGTTTTCTTCTCGTTGTGGTGTAACTCCAAGATTACGGAACTGGTCAAACCAAAATATTCCTGGCAATTTAAAAAACTCAGAGCGTACCGTTGGGTCGGTTTCTAACAAACTGCGTGCGTAGTAGCGTCCGGCAAATTGGTAGTATTGAGCATCATTTGCAGTGTAGCAGCGCTCACCATCCAGAATTAAGCGAACAAAGTTACTGTCCCCTGGTTCAACCAAATTCCGCTCTGTTTGAGTTGCAGCCCATCTTTTAAATAATGCACGGGTTGCAGTAATTTCTTCATTGGTAAATAATACAGATAATTCAATACGCGGTACCCCCCAACGTTGGTAGCGACCAGGAAGAAACCCCAGCCAATCAAAATCTGTGACTCGTTGGATTTGTTTAGTTGCTAGTGCTAAGGGAAGCGCGATCGCTTGTAATAGTGTTGTCTTACCCGTACCATTATCGCCTAATACCAAAAACCGATTACTAATGGCATTGATAGTTTGGTTTTTGAACGATATCTCCAGATTTTCAAAGCGCTTAAAGTTATTGATACGGATGGACTCAACTTTCATAGAAATCCTGGGGGAGTGCTTGAAGAACCCCTAGTTTTACTTTAACGAATCAAATAAAAAAACTTTTGTACGAACAGCTTTTATAACCATATCATAAACAAAACTGCACTCAACTGGATCTATCTGTAAGATTTGACATACTAGTGTACTTGTAAAGGCAACTGTACTAACATCGGCATTCTAATATAGATAGATGTCAATTCCGATTCTGTCTCTATTATGGCTTTCTCCCAGCCAGACCGATATATTAGCTTACTAACGGATTTTGGCTTCAAGCGCGTCTTTGGGTCCGAGCCAAACAAACGCCTGCTGATTAATTTTCTCAACACGCTGCTACCGCACTATCATCAAATTAAGGATGTGACGTTCAAAAATTTAGAGAACCTGGGCACTACAATATTGGTTCGTAAAGCGATTTTTGATGTGTACTGCGAGGCAGAAAATGGCGATCGCTTCATTGTGGAACTCCAAAAAGCCAAGCAAAACTTCTTCAAAGACCGCAGTGTGTACTATGCCAGTTTTCCGATTCAAGAGCAAGCCGAGAAGGGAGAATGGAACTATGAACTAGCTCCTGTTTACCTAGTGGGACTGCTTGATTTTATATTTGATAACCACAAAAATGATCCGACGTTTTTGCATATTGTCGAGCTAAAAGACCACGCCAGTCGCCTCAACGGAGGACACCTCCGCACGGCGCTGGCTCAAGAATGTCGCGTTTTTTATGATAAGTTAAAGTTTATCTACATTGAGTTGCCGAAGTTTTGGAAGACATTAGAGCAGTATACCAAGCGTGCAAAAGTTGGTATCTTTTCAGTTGTTATAGAAATGTCACTTTTCACATATACCCCTTTGTAAGTTTAACCACCTTGATAGATTGCGTGCTTTATCGTAATTAGTAAGGAATAATTATAAATATTAATACCAATCATAATCTTACTATTTTACTTTTCTATAGTATATCAGCTGAGGGGGCGACAATCTACCTTATAGCTCTTATGCAGCAAGGATTATAGAAGAGTGACCAGGAAAAAGATAAAAGTAAATTTAGAATATTTCCCAACGAGAAACAAGACTTTTGTCCTAAGGTTATTGATAATATAATCAATAAAGCCGGAAAATGGTGTTTATATTTTTATGGTACACCCGCTTAACACATTTCTGTTTCACCACTTACCCCAGTTATACGAACCACCACAAAAGTTGCAGAACGATCACCCAGAAATGATTAACCGATTTACAGTAGTCGGAAGTTTAGTTAAGCAGCGATCATTTGTAAATCCTTAATATATTTACGGTGGTTGGAAGTTTATTCGTTATTTAATTGTACTAACTCGGAATACTAAAGATTTTAGTAAAGTACCTGAGTTAATTATAGAAGATTGGACAGTTTGAGTGTTTGTTATGTTAAAAACCCAGAGTACATGACGCCACGAAAAAATTCAATTTATGGATTTTGTGAAATGGTATTACTTATCAGTAATATCTAGAAATTTATTATTACTGTTGAGAATTCTGCCGTAATAATTCCTGAATTTCACTCCGCAATTCAGTAATTTCATTATGGAGTTTTGTTATTGATTTTACTCCCCCTAACTCAGCTTCATCATTATCAACATCTTGACCGATGAAGAATGTAGCCAAGGTTGCTGTAACATAGCCAAATACAGCAAAAGCATACAGTGATAAAATAATGCACAGCACGCGACCTTCAGGTGTCCGAGGCCAATAATCTGAACCCATTGTCGTCATGATCATTGCTGTCCACCACAAGGCTGTACCGTAGTTATCTAATCCAGAGTTACTAAGTTCATGTTCAAAAGTATACATTCCGGCGGCTCCGACTAATATCACAACTAATGTCAGTACTATTACATAACTAAAGCCACGTCGGTTAAAACTGGCACTCAGCGCTCGCATTCCCCGATTCGTCCGGGTCATGACTCTAAGCAGTCGCAATCCCCGGATAGCTCGAAGTGTACGAAGCGATCGCACTACTCTTACTAAGCGGAAAGTTCTTAAAGCTGGTAACAGTAAAGAAATGACGGTCAGCCAATGATGTTTAATGTAAGATAACTTGTGGGGAGCTAGGGCGAATTTAACTAGAAAATCAAGTATAAAAATAATCCAAATTACATTGCTGACAATATTTAAAAGTGGAGAAAGTCCCCAAATTAACTCAATAATAAATAATCCCAGCCACACAAAGGCAAGTACAAGCATGGGAGTTTCCAACCATTCTTCCAACTGTTGGAGAACTTCATTACGCTCTTGTTCTAAGGCTTGTTTATCAGATGAATTTAAATCTTTCAGATTTTACCTCCCACTCCACCAACGCTGTAATAATTGAAAAGCACTCACAAAAATTTCTTCTAGAACCAACATAATACTATCAAGCCATCCGAGAAGTTTTTCTAAGGGGTGCTTTTCATACTCCACAGAATTGGCTTTGGTTTCTATCCAATCTGGTTGCGCTTCAACTTGAGTGTTTTGGGGATGAGGAGAAGACAAATTTTTGCTCTTGTTATCAACAGGAGTAACATGATTTGCAGAAACTGCTACTTTTCGTGACAATCCAACTGGTTTTCTTAGATGAACTGTCTGGTGGGAGCTATCTACTACTATTATTGATTTGCTGGGTATATTCTCAGTTTGAGGTTCACTAAACAAATCTCCAAAACTTAGCCACGCTTCTAATTCTTCTGACTTAGGAAGCTTGGGTAAATTTCTTACGGGTTTGGTTGACAAGTGTTTTCGGGTAATGGGAGTTTCTTGAGCAAGTTTCTTCTTCCCAGTTCCGAAAAAGTAATTAACTGCATCCCAAATCAAAGCTTGAATATCAACAGCTTGAGTTTCTATCTCCGCAGCATTGGTCGCTAACTGCTTACCATAGACAAATAAACTCAACTGAGTTTTCACAACTTTAATTAATTGCCAACTACGCTCCTGCACTACCAACGTTCCCTTAGATACAGGTACTATATTGGATTCAAATTTGGCGATCGCTACATCCAATAAATTCAATACTTTATATAGCTTTGGTATCGATATTGACTCAGTAAACCCAGTCGTCGGTACATCTTCAGAACTACCAGTCAATTTAGCCAACAAACGGTTAATCTCTGGTATCAACACTGTCTCATCTTTTGCTTCGGCCAATCGCCAAGAACGCCAATAGTTAGCAACTTCCTGAATAATTCTGTCTTGTAACTTGCCTTGTTGCTGAGGAGTTAGTATATCCAGTATCTCATTATCAGTGGTAACAAGTACCAGATGGCGATTCAAAATTTCTGTAGCAATTCCTTGTACTGAAGTCGCTTTTTTAGGAGTCAGATTGGCAGCAGTTGTGAGTACTCTTGCAATGGGAGCATCAGTTGTAGGGATTCCTGCTTCTAACTCTAACCGAGATTGTGGCTGTGTGGGATTTAATTGTTTAGATGCAGATTCTACAGTTTTTTGCAACAGTAGATACACAGAATGTAAAAATGCTTCTAACGACCAACTGCTTGCTACTTGCAAATGTCTGAAAGAGCTATGCAACTTTTCACCAATCCGTCGAGACTGTTGGTGGAAAAAGTTAAAAAGTCTGCTTTGATAACGACTAGAGGAAGCAGAAGGCATGGTACTGAACTTTGATTGAGAGTGTTATTATTTTTTCGACTGCCACAAATTTCTTGTAAGTCCCCTAAATCTTAGCGAAAATATGACCTCCCTAGTACCGCAATCTAATACAAATTTAATTTCTCAAATAGTTAACGAACTACGTTCATTTTGTCAAGTCGATATTTTATCTTCTTGGCTGTGTAGGGAAGCTATAGATATTGAGGATATTACTCTGTCTGATTTCTCTGATTGGAGTGTGGCTAAGCTCAACGATAAAAAACATATTCCTTGGGATAGTGGACAAAAGGTATTGTGGTTGGTGCAAAAGGTTGTAGTTCCGGAACATATCAAGAATTTTCCTCTACAAAATTTGTGTTTGCGATTAGGATTGGTTTGGTGGGCTGATTCTGCACAAATTTATCTGAATGGCAATTTGGTTGGTGAAGGAGATTTATTTGATTGTTTTCCTCGGATTTTACTTAGTTCTAGGGTAAGTGCAGGAGAAGAGTTTACAATTGCTCTACGTTTGGTTAGTCCGAAGCATGATTATGGAGCGTTGGTTAAGTCGGTTCTGTTTTATGAGACTACTAATGGTCATCCTGAACCCAGCTTTATTGCTGATGAATTGGCGGTTCTCCAAAAATATCTTGATTTTACTCCCCAAAAGCTGGATGATTTGGTCGAAAAGTTGCAAGAAACAAGTAATCATCTGCAAAATAACCCAGATAGCAAGGAGTTGGAAGCATTATTTGTTAATTTACGGAATCTAGTTTATCAAACTACTGCTGAGGTCAAGCGAAAGAAAATTTATCTGTTGGGTCATGCTCATCTAGATTTAGCATGGTTATGGTCTGTAAGTGAGACTTGGATCGCAGCGCAAAATACTTTTGAGTCAGTTCTCAAGCTGCAATTAGATTTCCCGGAGTTAATTTTTTGTCATTCTACACCAGCCCTTTATGCTTGGATTGAAGAAAATCGTCCAGATTTATTTACAAGAATTCAAGAAGCGGTAGACAATGGCAAGTGGGAAGTACTTGGTGGTTTATGGGTGGAACCTGAGTTGAATTTGATTGCTGGTGAGTCGATTGTTCGTCAGTTGTTATATGGTCAGCGTTATATCCAAGAAAAATTCGGCAAAATTTCTCCTATTGCTTGGCTTCCTGATACTTTTGGCTTTTGTGCGACTTTACCCCAGTTTTTCCAGCAAGCAGGAATTGAATATTTTGTGACTCAGAAGTTACGCTGGAATGATACGACCAAGTTTGATTATGGTGCTTTTTGGTGGCGATCGCCTGATGGTAGCCAAGTTTTTAGTTATATGTCTGCACCTATTGGTGAAGCGATTGATGCTGAAAAAATGGCAGCTTATGCTTGTGAGTGGCAAGCTCAAACTGATGTAGTTGATGCTTTATGGCTTCCAGGTGTTGGTGATCATGGTGGTGGTCCGACTCGTGATATGTTAGAAATGGCTAGGCGTTTTGATGATTCTTCGTTACCACAGTTAGAATTTACTACTGCTGAAAAATATTTACAGCAAATTTCCACCAATAATCAAATCCCGACTTGGAATGACGAACTGTATTTAGAGTTCCATCGTGGCTGTTATACTACTCACGGCGACCAAAAGCGTTGGAATCGGAAGTCGGAAAATTTATTGTACCAAGCAGAATTATTTGCAGCTTTGGCAAGCATTACTTGTGGAGTCGCTTATCCCAAACTTGAATTAGAAACGGCATGGAAACAAGTATTATTTAACCAGTTTCACGATATCCTTCCCGGTTCCTCTATTACCCAAGTGTATACAGATGCTTTACCACAGTGGGAAGCGGTGGCAAAAGTTGGTCAGGAAATTTTAGAGAAATCACTCATAGCTTTAGCATCCCACACTACCCTACCTACACCACCGCATGAAAACGCTGTACCAGTATTTGTGTTCAATCCTCTCAACTGGGAACGCTCTGAAGTTGTCGCTATTGATTTACCCCAATCTTGGGAAAACGCTTGTATTTATGACTTAGCAGGAATTTTACCTTCCCAACTGAGTGAATCGGGGAAAGTACTATTTTTGGCAAGTAAGATACCTTCTGTAGGCGATCGCGTCTTTTGGATCTGCCCTCAGCCGAAAAATGGCCATAGCATAGCTCAGTATGATGATAGCAAAACGGGTTTGCGAAAGCAAGAACATTTTGCTTTAGAAAGATTGACGTTAGAAAATGAATTTTTGCGAGTAACTATTGATGAGAAAACAGGAGATTTATCTAGTGTTTTCGACAAAGTAAATCACAAAGAAATTCTCAGAGGAAATGGCAATCAACTACAAGCATTTCGTGATAGTGGTCAATATTGGGATGCATGGAATATAGATCCAAATTATGCTCAGCATCCTTTAGCAGCGACTCAGTTAAAATCAATTGACTGGGTAGAACAAGGAATAGTCAGAAATTGTATCCGGGTAGTGCGGGTATTGGGTGAGTCAGAATTTTGCAGCGACTATATATTAGATGTAAATTCACCCATTTTGAAAATCGCCACAACAGTAAATTGGCAAGAGCGTCACGTATTGGTAAAGGCAGCTTTTCCTCTGAATGTAGAATCAGACTTTGCCACCTATGAAATTCCTTGTGGTGTTATCAAGCGACCAACGAAACCTGAAACTGCCGCAGAAAAAGCAAAGTGGGAAGTTCCAGCTTTACATTGGGCTGATATTACAGCAGCATCGGGTGGAGTGAGTTTACTCAATGATTGTAAATACGGATATGATAGTCAACCCAACCAACTGAGATTAACTTTGCTGCGTGGTTCCACTTGGCCAGATCCTGAAGCAGACAAAGGATTTCATGAATTTACTTATGCTTTGTATCCCCACTCCGAAAGTTGGGAATCAGCAGGTACAGTGAGACGTGGCTATGAATTAAACATACCACTACAAATTATATCTCAGCAAAACCCTACTGCATCAGGTAAACCAGCAGATAACCTGGGTCGTTCCTTGATAAATTTATCTGCTGATAACTTAATTTTGATGGCATTCAAGCAAGCAGAAGATAATCCACAACAATGGATATTACGCTGCTATGAATGCCATGGCGCGATGGTCGCTCATTTAGATTTACAAGGCATAGGATTAACTTTAACAGAACCAGTAGATTTATTAGAGCGTCCCCTATCAGTTCCTGTCTCATCTGAGCAACAAAGCTTTACAATTCAGCCCTGGAAAATAAGGAGTTTTAAAGGGCAGGTTTGAAACCCGCCCGTACGGTAATTGGTGAGGGCGGGTTTTGTTGATAGATTTGGCATTAAACTAAAAGTTTGTTTGCTAAACCCGCCCGTACATTTAGTAGTGAGTAGTTGATTGTGAGATTTCCCCCTCTCCCACTACCCACTACTTAATCTTCATGATCTTCAAACGGGTCAGAAAGCTCCTTAGCAGGAGGACCGAAAGAAGTGTAGATAGATGCTGCGGTGATGATAACCACGATCGCACCAACTGAAATGCCTAGAACCATTGCAGGTTCCATATTGCTAAGAACTGTTGCGACTTCCATAAGTATTAGGTAAATTATGAATGCTATTCTTATAGAATATTACAGAAGATTAAAAAAAGCTTTGGCAAGTAATCTTAGGTGAACTATGGCACAACGTACGCGGTTGGGAGATGTCCTCAAACCTTTAAACTCTGAATATGGAAAAGTAGCTCCAGGTTGGGGTACTACCCCTGTAATGGCTATTTTTATGGGGTTATTTTTTGTATTTTTGCTGATTATTCTGCAACTGTACAACAGATCACTTCTCATTCAAGATGTGTCAGTTGATTGGCGTAGTCTGGGTAGTTAGTTTAAAAATAAGCTTCTATTGCCTGCATATTCAATCATCCCATACCCGGCTTGTCCGGGTTTTTTAACTTAGGGGTAGTGGATAGTGTAAAACTAACCACCAACAAAATAATCCTTGACTATTGACTAAACTACATATATATGGATAGGTAAGGCAGTGATTAAATTTATAGGAGATAGAAAATGAACATTTTTGGTATAGGACTGCCGGAAATGGCTTTAATTATGGGTGTAGCACTATTAATCTTTGGCCCAAAAAAATTACCAGAGATTGGTCGGAGTCTAGGAAAAGCCATTCGTAGTTTTCAAGAAGCTTCTAGCGAATTTCAGAGTGAATTTAAAAAAGAAGCAGCCCAAATAGAAGAAGCTGTGAAAACTACTGCTGAACTAGAATCCAAACAAATAGAAGCCGCACACAAGAATGAAGCAGAAGTGTAAAGGTATGTAAGGGTGGGTTTAGCAGATATGCTTTGCCATAAAAGCGAATCATAACAAAACCCACCCTATCCGAGGATAGGTTAACTACATCGTTTATACTTAGCATTGCAGATGACAGAAGTTGATGGGAAAAAACTGGTAATACCCCAACTAATTGTTGGATTAGGAAACCCAGAACCCAAATATGACCAAACGCGCCATAACATCGGTTTTGCGGCTATAGATACTTTATCTGGCAGTTGGCGAATTTCTTTAGCTGAAAATCGTAAATTTCAAGGAGAGTATGGAGAAGGAGTAGCACTCAATAAAGAAAAAATCCGCCTACTCAAACCACTTACTTATATGAACCGTTCTGGACAAGCAGTGCAAGCGGTGACAAATTGGTACAAATTACCTCCTGAGTCGGTGCTAGTGATTTACGATGATATGGATTTGCCATTAGGTAAAACCCGGTTGCGCTTATCAGGTTCTGCTGGGGGACACAATGGAATGAAAAGTATTATTTCACACCTGAGTACTGATAACTTCCCCCGTTTACGTATTGGGATAGGTAGACCAAAAAATGCAGTTACTAGTGATGATGGAGACACTATATCTCATGTACTCGGACGATTTTCTGGTGCTGAAAACCAACTAATGCTAGACGTACTTCGATTTGTAGTTGAGTGCTTGGAATTATCTCTAGTTCAAGGGGTAGAAAAAGCGATGAATCGTTGTAATAGTCATGTAGTTATTTCAGATTAACAATTGGCTCGTAGCCTATAAAGTAATTAATCCGCACTCCCAAAAGAGATACGGATTAATTGCTTAATAATTTAGGTATGATTTCGGTGGTGTGGCTTGTTGAACATTTTTGAAGTCAAGCAACGCCAGCACCCTATAAACTTATTTAAAACGGCGCTTACGTCTAGCAGCTACTGCTTTGCGTTTACGCTTTTCTAACGGTGTTTCAAAGTGCCGATGGTACTTTACGTCAGCTAATATTCCAGCTTTGGAAACCTGGCGTTTAAAGCGACGTAAAGCTGAATCTATGCCTTCATTTTCTCCTAAAACCACTTGGGTCATTCTTGCCTTTTCCTCGTTATGGACTATTACTCATTTTAATACTGCTTCTAGAATGGCTGGATTCTTGTGGGATACCAAGCTCTAGACGCGATAGGATCTTGTTTGGAAGTGGTATGTATACCAAACAGCCCTGAAATTAGCACTAAGTTAACATTATAATCTCAGTTGTGGATTGTGATTTGTCAATAGCTATTTGTCTTGCTCTTCTAATTCTAGATTATTAATTCCCAGTGCTAGCTGGTACAGATGACGACGGGGAAGTTTTGTGAGTTGGGCTAGTTGTCGGCTAGCTTGAGAACGTGATATTCCTTGACTCATTAGGTCTTCTAATTCTGCTATTAGTTGTGCTTCATCAAGATGTGGTTCTTCGCTTGTGCTTCCTGCTACTACTAAAGTATACTCGCCTTGAGGTTCGCGCTCTGCTGTATACGTTAAAGCCTGAGCAATTGTACCCCGCCAAAATTCTTCATATAATTTGGTCAACTCCCGTGCTAGAACTATTTGCCGGGATACACCGAAAGTTTCTGCTAAATCTTGTAACGTATCCTGCAATCGGTGAGGAGATTCGTAGAAAATTAAGGTACGTTGTTCTATCTTGATAGATTCTAAGTGTGAGCGTCGTTGTTGAGTTTTCGCTGGCAGAAAACCTTCAAAAACAAATTTATCTGTTGGTAGTCCAGCAGCACTCAAAGCGGTAATTGCAGCACTAGCACCAGGAATTGGTACTACTGGTATTTGCGCTTCAATACAAGCTTTTACCAATTCATATCCAGGATCACTAATTAATGGTATTCCTGCATCGCTCACTAACGCGATCGCCTTACCATCATGAAGCTGATTTAATAATTCTGGGATGCGACTTTGATGATTGTGTTCATGATAACTAATCTGGGGTGCTTTAATTTGAAAATGTTGTAGCAACCTTCCCGTATGACGTGTATCTTCTGCGGCAATTATATCCACACCTTGCAAAATTTTTACTGCCCGAAAGGTGATATCTTCTAAATTACCAATTGGTGTACCAACTATATAAAGTGTTCCTGGTTTTGGTTCCTGCATTGATTGTGTATTAATAACTATCGATCAATGGCTAAATAATTATGAATTATCAATTCTCTGGACTTTTCGTTGGCTTAGTCACTTTAGATTTTGTTTACTTAGCTGAGTCTACGCCCCACAATAATCAGAAAATTGTTGCTAATGACTATACTGTAGCAGCAGGTGGCCCAGCAACGAACGCTGCTGTAAGTTTCGGTTATTTAGGTAATCATTCTACTTTACTAGGTGTACTCGGCTCTCATCCAATGACGCAGTTAATTAAAAAAGATTTGGCAAATTTTCCAGTAGCGATCGCCGACCTTGAACCTACCACAGAAAACACTCCCCCAGTTTCGTCCATCATCGTCACTCAAACTACTGGTGAGCGAGCAGTAGTTTCCATCAACGCGACTA
>Ga0224723_1000350_pt1 | contig 32503 bp, 31 predicted proteins | sample Balambano_FR2_Me_FD_161647 | JGI IMG/M metagenome (GOLD analysis project Ga0224723, IMG submission 161647) | Freshwater sediment microbial communities from Lake Towuti, South Sulawesi, Indonesia - Balambano_FR2_MetaG | ecosystem: Environmental > Aquatic > Freshwater > Lake > Sediment | place... | reverse complement strand
GGCTGGGGGTGAGGGCAAGGCAGGGGGTGAGGGCAGCTACCCCACCACGAACACCGCCGTCGTGAAGGCAGGCACGCTGAACTGCCCATCGACCTCATCCGCCGCGCGCACGACCGGATCGACCGAGTTTGCCAGCACGGGATGCAAATCCCATGCCAATCCGCCCAACTCCTGAATCGTCACGACCTGCGTCTCCGGCGTCGCGTTGAAGATGACCATAACCATCGAGTAGTTCGGGTCAAGATCATCGCCCAGCGAGTCATCCAGCAGCATTGCGATCACACCCGGCGTCTGCTCCGGTCCCGTGTTGAAGAAGCGCAGGCGCTCCTGCACCACCTCCGCCGTCGGCAGGCGGAACAGAGGCGTGCTGAAGCGCACCTGCAACATCTCGCGGAAGATCGCGTTGTTATCGGCGATCTGCTGCTGAGTCGGCACAAGGTCGGGGTTGCCCAGCAGCGGCGCGACCAGTTCCCACGTCCGTTCGTTTTCGCCCGCGGGCGGCAGCCCGACGCCGAAGTTGTTGAACGCATAGCTCAGGTCGAGCAGGTTGTACCAGTCGCCAGAGTTATAGCTGTTGCGGTCGAACGACTTCGAGCGCAGGATGTCATCGCCCGCGTGGAAGAACGGCACGCCCTGGCTGTACATGACCGTACTCAGCGCCAGGTTATTCATGCGAATGCGCACATCCAGCGGCGCGTCGGCGGGCGCTTTGCCCATCACCGCGTCAAAGATCGTCTCGTTATCGTGCGCCGACACGTAGACGATCTGCTCCTGCGGGTCGAGCGTGTAGCCTGCGGGCTGCCCGTTATAGTCAATATCCGCGCCCGTCACCGTCTGCCCGAAGCGACTCACGAACGTGTAGCCCGCCAGATTGCCCGCCAGCCCGACGCGAATCTGATCCATATACAGCAGCAGCCGCGCTGCCTGCTCTTCTTCTGTGCCGCTGGTCAAGCCGTTCGGCAGCAGCACCAAACCCGTTGCGAAGCCCTGCTCCGGCAGCGGACTGAACGGACCACCGCCGCGCACGCCATCGCGCAGGCGGTCGCTGAACGTGCCGATGCCCGTTCCCGGCAGATTGAGCTGCGTTGCGTTTTCGCCGCGCGCGTTGTTCGCTACTTCGCCAAAGTTCCAGCCTTCGCCATAGACGTAAATCGACGCCCCGTCCACGCCGTCGCTTTCGACCGTCAGCCCATCCAGCGCCGCGCGCACATTCACCATGTTCTCGCGCAGGTGGTGTCCCATCAGGTCAAAACGGAAGCCATCAACCTTGTAGGCGGTCGCCCACGTCAGCAGCGAGTCGATCATGAAGCGTTCCATCATCGCGTGTTCGGTCGCTGTGTTCTGGCAGCAGGTGCTGGTTTCGACGCCGCCTTCGGCGTTTAGACGGTGGTAGTAACCCGGCACGATGCGGTCAAACACCGATCGCTCGCCCTGCCCGCTGGCATTGGTGTGGTTGTAGACCACATCCATCACTACGCGCAGCCCGGCAGTATTCAACGCCTGCACCATTGCGCGGAACTCGATCACGCGCTGGAAGCCGTCTGGCTGCGTGCTGTAACTGCCTTCCGGCGCGGTGAAGTGGAACGGATCGTAGCCCCAGTTGAACCCATCCAGATCGCGGATCGGGTCGAGCAATGCCTGCTGTTCCGGCGATTCCGGCGGCAATGCTGCCAGCGCGTCCAGGTCAGCTTCGGTGCGCAGCGCGGCGTCCTCTTCAATCGTGGCAATATCGAACGCCGGTAACAGATGGATGTACGACAAGCCTGCTTCTGCCAGCGCGCTCAGGTGACGCATCCCGTTCGATTCGCTTTCGGTAAACGCCATGAACGTCCCGCGATATTCCGGGCGCACGCTTTCATCGCGAATGCTGAAATCGCGGACATGCAGTTCGTAGATGACGATGTCTTCAAACTGCGCCAGTTCCGGCTTGGCGGTCTCCAGCCAGCCTTGCGGCATCAGCGCTGGATCGTTCAAATCGACAATCTGGCTGCGCAGGCTGTTCATTGACAGGCTGAAAGAGTAAGGGTCAGTGACGAGGTTGGTCACGACTTCCTCAACCGTTGGCGCGTAGACCGTGACTTCGTACAGATAATACTGATAGTTCCAGCCCGTCTCGCCATTGATGCTCCACACACCGCTGGCGGCGTCGCTGCTCATGTCCAGGATGGTCGCTTCCGTTGCCGCGTCGCTGTCCGCGAACAGATGCAGCCGCACATTACTTGCCGTCGGCGCCCACACGCTGACCGTCGGCACGCCCTCCGCCCACGTCACGCCGAGCGCGCCGTCATAGGTGTACAAATCATCCAGCACGCCGGGGATTTGCAGCAGCGTCGCGCCCAGCAGCAAGCCCTGCGCGGTCACGCCATCAATTGCCACTTGCCCCTTCAGAATCTCTGGCACCAGCGCCAGGTCCTCATCGTTGAGCTTGAACGCCGAGTAGCGCGCCAGATGCGGGAACTGCACGGCGATCGCGTCGGTCACGCCTTCGCGGTCGGGCGTCAGTTCGATGAACTCACCGCCGCTAATGCCGCTTTCAGTCAGTTCCAGCCCGCCGTCAGCGCTGTAATGCAGGCGATAGCTGGCACCCGGCACGCGCCCAGTGTTCCAGAGAATTGTATCCGCTGTTACCCAGTGCGCCTGTGCTGTAAACAGGTTGCCCGCCAGCGCGCTCGCCGCTTCGCCCCCAACTGCGATTGTCATGACGTTATCACTCGCGTTAAAGCTGAACTCCACCAGCGCGTTATCTTCCGGCACAATGAACGGGATGTTCGCGCCGCCCTGCACGCCATCCAGCCCCCAGTTCAAGTCCCACGACTGATTGGCGGCGACCTTCGCCTCATATGCTCCGGCGGGAAGTTCGGTTGTGCTGAAGACGTATACGCCGTCGCCGTCAATATCTTGCAGCCATGAACGCAAACACCAGGGTGACCAGTCATCCGGGCAGCCGATCTCGCTCTGGTAATTCCCCGGTACGTTGACGATCAGAAAGTTGACGTTATCCGCCACCCAGCCCGTCACCGGGTCGAAGAAGAACTGCACCGTCTGGTCCTCTGCCAGCACCAGCGGGATGTTCGCGCCGTTCGCCTCCGCGTTTGCGCCGTAATTGACATCCCACGTATCATTCAGCGCGACCTTGTATTCGTACTCGCCTGCCGGAAGATCGAACGCTGCCTGCCACAGTTGGTCTTCTTCGTCAAATGTCAGGTAGGTGTTGGCGCATTCCGGCTGCCAGTCGCCGGGGCAGCCCAGCACGCTTTGCACCGTCCCAGCAATCGTGACGCTGCTAATTTCGACTTCCTGCGCGCCGACGACCGACACCGACAGGAGCAGCAACGGCAACAGGATACACAAAAGCACAATTCTTCTCATCAGCTTCATCCTTCAACAACCTAAACTCAACATCTGTAGGGACGCCCCATGAAGCGTCCGCTTGAGCCGCGCCCAACAGTCGATCCACACATTACATTCCGCACTACGATCATAGCCATACGGTCGTAGATGAGCAATCTTCTTTCACACAATTCTCCAAAAGCAGCATGTAGCAATAGCAACAATCGTGTAAAGTTGTAAAGGCTATGCAACTGTGCGCGCTGAACGGTTTGCAACTTGTAACTTTGAAATGCGCACAGTTCAGGCGTACAATGACGAATTATGTTCCCTAGACTATCCACGAGGCGCTCTGTGATGCGTTATGACCCCATCTAGAATGATCATCCTCGGCTAACACGCCGCCCACGCGCACCTCCCTGCCTGTGGGAATGGCGAACGTCGAGCGGGGAGATGATGTGCGTCTCCACCCTGGCTTCATGCGTCTACTTTACAGGTTCAAATCACGGAGGAAGCACCGCATGGCGGTTAGCACACTCACGTCTCACGACATTCCCCAGGCAGACTTTAAAGCGCGCCTATCCAGTAATCGCTTGCTCGGCTTGCTCAAAATGCTGGGCGGCATGGGTGGCTTCGGCAGGCTGTATATGGGGGCGAATATCGCGCTGGCAATCGGCGCGCTGGCAAAAACCGCAACGTTCCTGCTGCTGCAATATTTTGTCGATAACGTGCTGACACAGCCGGACTTCGGTCGAATACTGCCGACGATTGCGCTCGGCTTCGTCGGGCTGGCGTTGATCGAAGGCGCGTTCACGGCGTGGAGCGGGCGCATGGCAGCGCAAACGGCGGAAGGCATTGCGCAGCGCCTGCGCAACTATCTCTACGACCACATCCAGCGCCTGCGCTTCAGCTATCATGATCGGATGCGCACGGGTGAACTGATCCAGCGCGTCAGCAGTGATGTTGATGCGATTCGCCTCTTCTTCAGCGAACAGGCAATCGGCTTGGGGCGCATCCTGCTGCTGTTCTTCATCAACTTCGTCGCGCTGCTCACGATCCACTGGCAGCTAGCGCTGGTGTCCGTCATCTGCGTGCCGCTGGTAGCGATTGTCTCGGTCTATTTCTGCGGCAAGCTGGAACGCGCATATGAGCATTTCCAGGAACAGGACGCGCTGGTCTCCGCCACACTGCAAGAAAACCTGACGGGTATTCGTGTCGTCAAGGCGTTCGCGCGACAGGATTACGAACGCCGCAAGTTCGACAAAGAAAACTGGGAACACTTTCAGCGCGGGCGCAAGCTCCTGATCATGCACGCCTTCTACTGGCCCATCACCGACGTGATCTGCGGGGCGCAGGTGGTCGGCGGCTTTTTCCTCGCGGCGCTGATGGTCATCAGCGGCGAACTCACGCTCGGCGCGTTCCTGGCATATCTCAACCTGATCGGCTGGATGATCCAACCGATTCGCCAGTTAGGACGCCTGATCGTGCAGGTTTCGACCGGGATGGTCAGCTACGAGCGCGTCTCGGAAGTCATCCGCGAAAACCGCGAGCCGCTGACCGATGGCAAAGTCCAAGCGACACCACCTGCGCGCGGCGAGATTATCTACCGCAACATGAACTTCCAGTACGATACGGGCGAGCGCGTGCTGCACGACATTAACATTCATGCCAAGCCGGGCGAGTCCATCGCACTCATCGGCGGGACAGGATCGGGAAAGACCTCGCTGGTCGGCTTGCTGCCGCGCTTCTACGAATACACCAGCGGGACGATCACGCTCGACGGTGTGGACATTAAAGACCTGCCGCGCGAATATCTGCGTGAACAGATCGGTATTGTCGAGCAGGAGCCGTTCCTGTTCTCGCGCACCATCCGCGAAAACATTACCTACGGCGTCAAACGGCAGGTCAGCGACGAGGAAGTCATCGCAGCGGCGCAGGCGGCTGCCATCCATGACTCGATCATGAGCTTCCCGGACGATTACAACACACTCGTCGGTGAACGCGGCGTCACGCTCAGCGGCGGTCAAAAACAGCGTGTGGCGATTGCGCGCATCCTGCTCAAGAACCCGCGCATCCTGATCCTTGACGACTCCACATCGTCAGTCGATATGGAGACAGAGGCTGAGATTCGTTCGGCACTGGCGAGCCTGATGGAAAACCGGACGACCTTCATCATCGCCCATCGTGTTCAGAGTGTCATGCACGCGGATCAAATCCTCGTCCTCAAGGACGGGCGCATCATCCAGCGCGGTAGACACGACGAACTGGTCGATGAGCCAGGTATCTACAAGCAGATTTACGACTTGCAAGCACGCATCGAAGACGAGCTTGAAAAGGAGATCAGTGGTGTCTGACATCCACTTTGAAGAAGAAGACTTTCAGGGTACGAAGGTCAAGGCAAGCACCATCTGGCGCATCCTGTCACAGGTGCGTCCGTACACATGGCGCGTCCTGGCTTTTATCCTTGCCATCGGCTCAGTGTCGTCGCTCGAATCGGTGTTTACGTGGCTGTCGATGCAAATCATCGATCGTGGCATCGTCGCCGGCGACCGCACTGCGCTCACCGAACTGGTGACGATCTACGGGCTACTGTATATCGTCTTCGCCGTACTGGTATTCGCGTTCATCTGGTTGGCGGGCATTCTGGGCGAGCGCGTGCGCTACGATATGCGCAAGAAGCTGTTCGACAAACTCCAGGACCTGTCGTTCAACTATTTCGACCGCACGCCCGTCGGCTGGATCATCTCGCGCGTCACCTCCGATACCGAACGCATCTCGGAACTGGTGACGTGGGGCTTGGTTGATACGACCTGGGGCTTGATGAATATCATCACCGCGACGATCTTCATGATCGCAATCAACTGGCAGTTGGGCTTGATAGTCTTCCTGACCATCCCGGTGCTGATCGTGATCGCGTCGTGGTTCCAAAAGCGCATCGTCGCTGAGTATCGCGAGGCGCGCAAGACAAACTCGAAAATCACCGGATCGTACAATGAGAATATTCAGGGCGTGCGCGTCTCGAAAGCGTTGGGTCGTGAAGAGCCGAACTTGCGCGAGTTTTCGCTGCTGACCGACGAAATGTACCGCCGTTCGTTCCGTGCAGCGTGGCTGTCAGCGCTGTTCCTGCCCGTCGTGCAGATCATCGGTTCGGTTGCGCTGGGCGCGATTGTCTGGTACGGCGGCTTGCAGGCAGAAGTGGGCGGCATGACTATCGGCGCAATTCAGGCGTTCGTCGGTTACGTCACGTTTATGTTGTGGCCCATTCAGGATTTGGCGCGCGTCTATGCCTCCATGCAGCAGTCAGTCGCCTCGGCAGAGCGCGTCTTCTCGCTCATGGACGCGCAGCCGCAGATCACCAATCGCGCGAACGCGGTGGATCCGGGCAGCATTGCCGGGGACATCGTGTTTGACCATGTGGACTTCAGCTACGAAGATGGCAAGCCTGTCCTGACAGATATGAACCTGAGGATCAAGGCAGGCGAAACGATTGCGCTGGTCGGTCCGACGGGCGCGGGCAAATCGACCATCGTCAATCTGGTTTGTCGCTTTTACGAGCCGACAGGGGGGCGCATCCTGTTCAACGGGCGCGACTACACCGAACTGACACTGAACGCAATTCAATCGCGTATCGGCATGGTGCTGCAAACGCCCCACCTCTTCAGCGGCACGATCCGCGAAAACATTCGCTACGGCAAGCTGAACGCGACCGACGACCAAATCGAAGCGGCGGCAAAGCTGGCAGGCGCACATGAGTTCATCATGACGCTGGAGAAGGGGTACGAGGAGCAGGTGGGCGAAGGCGGCGTGCTGCTGTCCGTCGGGCAGAAGCAGCTGCTCAGTCTGGCACGCGCGGTGCTGGCGCAGCCGGAACTATTTATCATGGACGAAGCGACGAGTTCTGTCGATACGTTGACGGAAGCGCTGATCCAGCGCGGCATGGAGACGCTGATGAAGGGGCGCACCAGCTTCGTGATCGCCCATCGCCTCAGTACTATCCGCCGCGCCGACCGCATCCTCGTGATTGACGCCGGGCGCATCACCGAGCAAGGCACGCACCAGCAACTGCTGCGCCAGCGCGGGCATTACTACCGCCTGTACACACAGCAGTTCCGCACACAGCGCGAACAGGAGCTGGAAACAGAGATGCAGCCGGAACTGGCGGCGGGGGACTAATCTGCTGAAAGCCAACACAGAGTCAATTTCATGAGGGCGTATTTGATATGCCCTCTCTCTTACAAAGCTTTCTAAGGACGCGACGAATATGGAAAAATTCACTACACGAGGGCGTTTCTATACACTTCGTAATCCTGGCAAGGAGTTTTCTGGAGAACTCACATTCGATCCAGTTGATGGTGCTAAATTAGTCTTGGAACTGTATGGCATAGAAAGACCAGGATTGTATCTTCAAGAGTTTGAAGAGTTTATTTGCGGTATTACTACAAGAGGTGATTTCAGCCTATACAGGTGCTACCAGACCAATGAAACTATAAGTATGCGAGAACTTGGTACATATACGTATTCACCGACATGGTTGATGGGTGGGGTATACGTTGAGGGCAAAGCAGATTTGCGCTTCGATAGATTATCTGCTGAATTCAATTATTTGGAAGAATGGCTCAGTTTACGACCCATGGAAGTGATTACTGATTTTGATGACTCGTCTCAAACCGAAATCAGGCTACGTAAGGACTTCCAACATCCTGCAGAAGTTGAGCTTACCGACTGTAAAATTGTTGTCGATTTTCTGCTAGGTCGCTCTATTTCGGTATATAGGAATGTATTTGAGATGAATATCAGATGGGAAGCAATTTTTAGATTTCATCAGGAAAAACCTCTAGAAAACATCATTTCTAAGTTTGTGACTATCTTTCAACAATTTGTATCATTAGGCGTCAGTCGCCCAGTATTAGCAACAAATTTATCGACCTCCGTCTTAGTTAACATTGATGATCCGACCTACTCTAGGAAAGTGCCAGTTAGTTTACTTACACAAATAGGAGTTCTTTACAATTCAAGCTCATCTTCCGTGAGTCGTGGGACATGTTTATTCACTTACAAAGACATTCGGGATGATTTCGCATCGTGCGTACAAGCTTGGTTTGAAAGTTATGATAAATTACAAGATTTTCATGATCTATATTTTGGAACAATCTATAATCCATACATGGGATGGAATCAACGGTTCCTGAATTTGGTTCAGGGACTAGAAATCTATCATCGTCATTTTCGCGACAGCACTTATCTGAGTGACACGGAATTCAGAGAACTTAAGAAATCTATGGGCGAACATTTAAAGAAAATATTTCCGCAAGAAAAGACGAAGCATCTTGAAGTATTCCAATCCAAAATTGGATACTGGAATGAATATACACTTCGGAACAGATTATATGATTTAGCAGATAACTGCCCAAATCCTCTAAAGTCCAATTTGGGAGATTTGGACCAATTCGCAAGAGATGTAGCTGATTTACGAAACTATCTGACGCATTTCTCAAAGAAGAGTCAAAAACGCACTGAGGAACTCACCCATCAGCTACCAACGTTGGTCCATAAACTGGAGGTACTCTACCAGTCCTTATTGCTACGAGAATTGAGGCTTTCTGATGAGCGTGTATACCCAATGCTCGAAAGACGTTTAGGGCGTTACGATTACTTTCGATAAATCGATAAATGCTCACAATAAGTTATGGGGAGGGTATAACGACCCACCCCAAAAAATCATCGATTTTTACCGCCGCACGCGGATTTCTTCGAGGATCGGCAGCAGCAGTTCGTCCGTTAGGAAGTCCGCCTCTTCGTCCGTCCCTGTCGTCAGCAGGATCGTCACCACGTCGCCGCCAAAGCGCGCTGTCGCGATGATGACCACCCCAACTACCGGACTCTCGACCTCTTCCGTGCGGTAAATTTCCCACTCGACATTGCCCGCTTCCACGCCTTCGGCGCGGTCATCCGGTTCTGCGCTGTAGAAATCGTAGATCACGTCCAGGAAAGCGCCGCCGTCATTGGGATAGCGGAAGAAGCCGAGGAAATTCGGGCTGAACGGCGCAGCAGTATAGCCGAAGTCGCCTGCTGGCTGCCAGCCCTGCGGATAGAGCGCTTCAATGCGCTGTGCCTGATCCTCAAATGCTTCCAACTCAATACTTTCCGGCAGCGCGTCAAATACCAGCCGCATGTCGTCAATGCAGTCGCCGTCGGGTTCTGTCTCCGGGTCGTCAATGAAGCTGAGGACAATGCTGGTCACACATTCATCGCCCGTCAGTGTCGCCCCGTGCGCCAGACTGGGGAACGTGAAGACAAAGCTGTTTGGCAGCGTCTCCGCCGCCGCTTCACCGTACTCCGGCGGCGTCACCGGGTCAAACTGCCCGTTCAGCACCAGCGTCGGCAGGTCGCTTTCGACAGGCTCGTTCTCGATCTCGTCAGCGCCTTCCGGCACCCACAAGGCACACGTTTCTTGCAGCGCCACCAGATCGATCAAGCCATCCACCATCGTGAACTCCGCGATCTCTGGATATTCAGCAGCAATCTCTTTTGCCTCACGCAAATCCAGGAACGGGAACTCTTCATTGCAGCGCACCGCCCACAACATGCCGTTGGTGAACGTGCGGTCGCCATCCAGGAACAAGCCCTGCACATACGACAGCAGCCGATAGTCGCCTTCCGACGCGGCATAGATGATGCGCGGCAGCGACGGGATGATATTTTCAGAATAGAGCGCGCCGAAGATAAAGCTGATCAGCGACCCGCCATCAAAGACGACATCGTAGGTTTCTTCAGGATCGCCAAATGTCACTTCAAATTCGGCGGGTTCCTCGTCTAACTGGCGCGCCAGATCAAACGTGACTTCGCGCAAATCGGGATAGCGCGCGTCGCACGCCTCATCCGCCGCACACGAGTCAAACAACTGGTCGAAGACGCGCGTGTAGATGCGCGGGTATTCTTCCGCCTGGTCAATCTGCGGCGGCGCAACCGCATCAATGATCGACGTGCGCACAATTTCGGGGAAATCGCGCATGATCGTCAGCAGCAGGCGCGTGCCGTAAGAAATGCCGAGGAAGTTCACCTGTTCGTAGTCGAGCGCATCCATCGCATCGACAATATCCATCGCAATCGTGGCGCTGTCGTAGAAGTCGAGGATCACGCCGTCGTCCGTCAGGCGTTGACGACATTCCTCCAGCGTGGCAAAGTATTCCTCAACACCCTGCTCGTCAGGAATGTCCTCATCCAGCACTTCGAGTTCATACTCGCTGGTTTCGGTGCAGCGCAGGTTCGGCTCGGAATAACCGACGCCGCGATAATCCATCAGCACAATGTCGTGGTTTTCGAGGAAAGGCTCAAATGTCGTCGGCACAGACCCCAGCCAGTTCTCCAGCGTGTGTCCGCCCGGACCCCCGTCGAGATACCAGAACGGCTCATCAGCAGGATCATCACCCGTCGCTTCGACCACCGCCATCGCGATCTCAACCTGCAAGCCGTCCGGTTCGCTGCGATCCTGTGGCAGCGTCAGCGTGTAGCACGTCACATCAAGATCAAAATCGTCCGGCAGTTCAACCGGGCAGCGATTGCTATCAAGTTCGATCTCGTAGTCATCCTGCGCTTGGGCAAGCGAAAAGCTAAGCAGCAGCACAATCAGCGTGAGCAATAAAAGCCTTGTTTTCACAACCATATACTCCTGAGTCAGGGGGTGCGATTGTGAACCAGTGTAGCACCAACTGGTGTTGAATGGGCTAACGCGAATATGAGAGTTTTGCTATTTCAGAAGTGCAGCACGAGCGGGTCAACGCCGTTCGCCAGCGCCGCGCTGTTGGCAGGCACACCGACCAGCGCCATCTCTTCGCGCGGGTCAAGCGTGAGCGTCGTGAACGGCACGACGCCGCTGTAACGCTTCAGCCCGACTTGCAGCGCCAGCGCCAGCTTGATAACCACGCCCTCGATCACTTGCCAGCGGGCGCGCTCGTAGGGATGAGTCAGCACTAGCTGCGGCTGCCCCTTGCCCATCAACGGCATCACGCGCCCGATGACCTGCGTCCACTGCCCCGGCGTCGGCAGTCGGGACAGCTCTCGTTCGACCCCCGCAGGGTAGCTGCGCAGGCGTTGGCGCAGATGCGCGGCGCATTCTTCGGCAAACATCACCCGCACCTCTGCCCGCCGAATGCCGCGCCGCCCGCTTTCGTCCGTTTGATCCGTCACCACAACATCCGACAGCACCAGGCGGCGCTCATCCAGCGGAAAGCACTTGAGCGAACGCGCATCCACATACTCCGCCCAGCCCTGTCCGCGCGGCATCGCCCCGCGCCAGATGCGCTTGAGCGTCTCCTCATCATAGCCCTGCGTGGACGATGTGAAGTTGTAGCCGCGCTGTTTGCCCGTCAGCACATATTCCAGGATCAATGGGGTCATCTGTTTAGCTTTCAGGCGAAGGGTATTGGGTATTCGCTGTTCGCTATTGGCAAGAAAAGCCAGCCTATTCCAGCTTGCCCAACCATGACCAAAACCCAATACCCAATTGCCAATACCCTACTTTGCCTTCGGGCGAATCGTGTTGAAGAACTTGCGCAGCGCTTCGATCATGCCCGCGCCCGTCAGCACGCTGCCGCTCATAAATGACCACTTGTAGCCAACGCGCTCCGCCTGACTGCGCATCCGTTTCTGCTCGTTGCGATACTGGCTGACCAATTCGTCCATCGCCATGTCCACACCCCAGATGTCCTGCTTGTTGATAATGACGAACAGCGCTTTCAGGTGGCGCGATGCTTCCGGCTCGTCATCGATCATCTGCAAGACAAAGTTGAGCGCGTCCTTGTGCATCGCCACATCCGTGTGATCAACCAGCAGTAGAATGCCGCGCGGTTTCGCCTCGCGGAACAATTCTACCCAATCGGTTTCCCACATGGCGTATTCGCCGCCGACATCACGATTGGGCTTAAGCTTCAGGTAGCGCCCATCATCGACAGGCGCGGAGAAACTGGGAACCAGATCGCCGCCAGCGGCGGTCGGCTCCGGCGCGAAATCGCCGACAGCGTGCAGGTTGCGCCGCAGCCATTCGATCAGCGTCGTCTTGCCCGTCTGCCGAGCGCCTAGCACGATGAACGACAAACCGCTGATCTTGACGTAGAAGAAGTCCTCCAACCCACCTGTAACCGTGCCAATCGTGCGGCTGACGTTGGTGATCGAGCCAAAGATGATAGTGATGAGTGTGTCGATTATGTTCGCCATAGCTGCCTCTCGCTGCACTGAACTTCCGATTGAAGACTATGCAGCACGTTTTCGTATTGCTTGATTATACGGAGGAAGTGCGCGTTGGGTTGCACTTCTACGGACGGACTATTCACCATCAAGCGACTCAGTTGAAGGGTTCTGAAGCAGGATTGCAATAAATTCTGCGGGAGTAACGATACGAATACCCTTGTACTCTTTGAGTACGAGAAGGTCATCATCACCCGTCACAATGTAATCTGCATTGCCACCCGCCGCACATGCAAGAATAATGATGTCATCTTTGTCACGCACGGTGGTCATAGGCACATAAACTGGATGGACGCCTTCGCCGAGAATATAAATGGTCTCGACAATATCGTCCGCTGTCGCACCGATTCGGTTGAGTCGTTCTGCAAATTTGTCTTTACGCAATACGCGCGCTAAATCCGCACGATAGTCAATCGAATGAAGCAGGCGATACTGTTTATCCAGCGCTGCGTTGAACACTCGGCGCGGGGGGCATCTTTTCCACTAAAGAAATAGGCAGATACAAGAACATTGATGTCGAGAACGACGCGCAGTTGCTTCACGATTCTGCTCGCGCCATTTCAATTTCCAGATCAATCTCTTCCGTTGTCATCTTCGGTTCAAGCGCATCCAGCTTTTCCAGCATTTCCCGCGCTCTGGCAATAACGCGGTCGCGCTCGATTTCACGCTTTTCTTCTCGCACTTCATCCACAGCCTCGGCAACGAAAGCATCCACCTTTTGCTCAACATCTGCCTGTAATACATCGATGAGGTGTTCTGGAGTTAACAAGCCAAATTCCTCAGCGTTGCGAGCCAAGTCTTGCGGTATAGTGAGCGTAATTTGTACATCAGCCATGATTGACCACCTGAAATCGACCAATCCAATTATACGTCATTCTAAAACCATCGGGACGGTTGATATTGCGTTTGTAGCTTATCTCTGGCATAAATGAATGATAATCTGCCCAAACGTTCGGATTGCCCGATGCAAAGCTTCGATCTGGATGCGCTGCTCCGCTACACACCGCCCGAATATGTCTGCGAACGCTGCTGCGCGCTGTTGACAGGTATCCCCGATGGCTTTGCCTATCGCTGCCCGGTGTGCGGCGTGACCTATGTCCCCACCGACGAATACCCGACCGTCGGGCATTATCTTGCCGCGCGGGGCTTGAAGCTGACACAACCAGACCCAATTCTGCACGGGCAGCGACTGGCGCTGGTCGCGCGCAAGTCGAAAGCAGCGCTCGCCGGACAAACGATGGACTACTCGCCCATGCGCGGGCTGCTGGAAGCACTGAACACCGCGCAGCACTGCGTGCACTTCACGACCTTTGGCATCAGCGCGTTTCTGCTCGGCGTGATCAAGATGGCAGCGCAGCGCATAACCGTGCGCGGCATTATTTCCGGCATCAAGCGTGACGAGATGCATCGTGAACTAACGACGTATGCCGACGACGCACCGCATTTGCAAACGCGCGTCTTCACGCAGGACAGCCAGTGGTTCCCGCATCAGAAATTGCTGATTGTGGATGGCTTGATCGCGTTCAAAGGCTCAGCGAATCTGACGGACATCGGTTGGCGCAAGGCGGCGCACGGGCGCGAAGTCATCGAGGTGATCACAGATATGCGCGAAGTGGTCGAACTCAACAATCGTTATTTCAGTCCGGTCTGGGCGGGCTTCGAGCGCGCACAGGCGCAAAGCGAGCAAATCTACATGAGCGCGGCAGGACGGTGAAACGATGCGTATCCTGATCACAGGTGCCCAGGGTCGGCTCGGCAAGCGCCTCGTTGAGTCGTTACAGCCTCAGCATCACGTCATCGCCGCTGACCGGAGTCACTTTGACATGACGGATTGGGGGACGACGCGCAGTTACATCACGCAAGCAAAGCCAGACCTTGTGCTGCATCCGGCGGCATGGACAGATGTCGATGGCTGCGCCAAAGACCCCGACCGCGCCCTATTGATCAATGGGTACGGTGCGCAGCATGTCGCACTGGCAGCGGCGGCGGCAGGTGCGGCGATGCTCTACGTCAGCAGCAACGAAGTCTTCGACGGTGCTGGCAACCACGCCTATCACGAATACGACCCGACGCAGCCCGCCAACGCCTATGGCTACAGCAAATGGGTGGGCGAACAGGCAGTCATGCGTGCGACGCCGCGCCACTACATCGTGCGCACGGCGTGGCTGTTTGCGCACGGCGGCAAGAACTTTGTCCAGGCAATTCTGAACGCAGCGAGCGCAGGCAAACCGCTGCGCGTCGTCACGGATGAAGTCGCCAACCCGACGTTCACCGATGATCTGGCGGATGCGATTGTGCAGTTGATTGCAACCGAACGTTATGGCACATATCACTTTGTCAACGAAGGCTACTGTTCGCGCTATGATTTTGCGCGCTTCGTGCTGGATCATTGCGGTTACGCCGATACGCCAATTGAGGCGATCACCCGCGCCGACTGGCAGCGCGCGTCGTTGCCGCCGCCCTTCTCACCGCTGGCAAACACTGCCGGGCGCGCCGTCGGCATTACACTGCGCACATGGCAGGATGCAGTGCTGGCGTTTCTGGATCGGGAACAACAACTCAAGTAAGCATGACTCAAGACTCATCACTCATCACTCATCACTCATCCCTACTTTCGGTCGTCATCCCGCACTGGAACGCCATCCGCTTCCTGCCCACTTGCCTCGACGCGCTGCGCAGGCAAACCTACCCGCACATCGAAGTCATCATCGCCGATAACAATTCCACTGACGGCTCACGCGAACTCGTGCGCGAACAGTATCCCTGGGTCAAGCTGGTTGAACTGGACGACAACTACGGCTTCACAGGCGCGTGCAACGCCGGAATGCGCGCCGCACAGGGTGCCCATGTCGCGCTGCTCAATAATGACACCGAAGTCGATCCCGGATGGGCGGCGGCGCTTGTCGATGCGTTCGCGCGCCATCCAGATGTCGGCAGCATCGCCAGTAAGATGCTGCTCTTTGACAAACGCGATCATATCCACACGACCGGCGACTTCTTCACAATCGATGGGCGCGCAGGCAATCGGGGCGTCTGGCAGCGCGATACCGGACAGTATGAGCAGGAAGCCTATGTCTTCAGCGCGTGCGGCGGTTCGTCGGCTTATCGCCGGACGATGCTCGACCAGATCGGGTTGCTGGACGACGATTTCTTCTTCAGCGCAGAAGATGTCGATCTGGGCTGGCGGGCGCAGCTGGCGGGCTGGCGCTGTCTTTACACCCCGCGTGCCATCGTGTACCATCATCTTTCGGCGAGTGGCGGCGGCGTGACCGCCAGCTACCACGACGGACGCAACCTGATTTATCTGCTGACGAAGAATTACCCGGCAGATTTGTGGCGCAAGCATGGCAACGCGGTGCTGCGCGCGCAATGGCGTTTAGCGTCGGAGGCAATGAAGGCATGGCGGGGTGCAGCCGCCCGCGCACGACTGCGCGGGATGCTGGCGGGCATCGCCGGAATGCCGAAGATGCTGCGCAAGCGCCGTGAAATCCAACGCGCGCGTCGCGTCTCGCTGGAATATCTTGAGCAGATTTTGTCACCACCTGTGCGGTGAAGAGTATTTGTGTGATCGATCAGAAACCGCAGTCTCAAATGAAAACGGACAAAGAAAGCGATACCCCGCTGCTGTCGATTGTAATTCCAGCCTATAACGAAGGCGCGCCTGATCGCTTGCCGCAAAGCCTGGATGACATCATTGCCTTTGTCGAAGCGCAGGACTTCCCGACTGAAGTCGTGGTCGTCAACAACAACAGCACCGACAACACGCTCGATATTGCGCTTGCCGCCTCCCGTCTTCATCCCTATATTCGCGCGCTGACCGAAACGAAGCAAGGTAAAGGCGCTGCGGTCAAAGCCGGTATGTTAACTGCGCGCGGCGACTACCTGTTTATCTGCGATGCTGACCTGTCAATGCCGATCGGTGAAGTGTTGAAGTTCCTGCCGCCGCAGCTTCAGGGCTACGACATCGCGATTGCCTCGCGTGAGGCGAAAGGCTCGCAGCGAATTGACGAGCCGGAAATGCGCCACATCATGGGGCGCGTCTTCAACTTTATGGTCAAGGTCATCGCCGTGCGCGGTCTCAACGATACGCAGTGCGGCTTCAAGTGTTTCCGCCGCGATGTCGCGCTGGCGCTGTTTCCGCTACAAACGATTGACGGCTGGGCGTTCGATGTCGAGCTGCTCTTCATTGCCCAGCAGCGGGGCTACAGAATTGTCGAAGTGCCGATTACCTGGTACTACAAGGCACAGTCCAAAATCAGCCCGCTGCGCGACTCGGTTAACATGCTCGTCGAAACGCTGCGCATCCGCATGAAAGGTTGGCGAGGGGACTATGGCGAGCGGCAACACGCGCAAAAGAACCGCCAACCTGCTCCATGAGCATCAGTATTACGCCATTGGCTGCCGCCTGATCGTCGGCATTGACGAAGCAGGACGCGGCGCGTGGGCGGGACCGGTCGCGGCGGGCGCGGTCTGCCTGCCGCTGGACAACCGCGATCTGAGCAAAATCATGCGCGGGGTCAACGATAGCAAGCAGTTGAGCGCGCTCCAACGCAGCAACCTTGTCGATAAGATCAAAGCGACGGCGGTCGCCTGGGGTGTGGGCAGCGCCAGCCATGAGGAAATTGATAGTGACGGCATTTTGCCCGCGACACATCGGGCGATGGAACGCGCGTTGGAAGATGCTGTGGCGCGGCAGCCGGGACTACGCCCCGATGCGCTCTTCATTGATGCTACACTTATCCCGTCCCTGTTCCACATTCCACAGGTCAGTTTGATTGGGGGCGATGCGCGCTCGCTGTCCATCGCCGCTGCCAGCATCCTGGGGAAAGTCTGGCGTGACCGCGAGATGGACACTTACGACGCCACCTACCCGCAATATGGCTTTATCAGCAACAAGGGTTACGGCGGCGGCGAAACGTCGCTGCATCACCGCGCGCTCAAAGAATTCGGTCCATGCGCCATTCACCGCACGACGTTTGCACCCGTTGCAAACAGCCTGCGCAGAGATGGCAGCTCATGAAGCTGGCACTTGTCCATGACTGGCTCAACCAGCGCGGCGGCGCGGAAGACGTACTGGAAACGCTGGTCGCGCTTTACCCGGATGCGCCGCTGTTCACCAGCATCTACGCGCCGGAACTGATGCCAGCCGCCTATCGCGACTGGGACATTCACACGCTGTGGATCGACAAACTGCCCGGCATTCACCAGCGCCACCAACCCTACCTGCCCTTCTACCCGCTGGCATGGGGTAGCTTTGAGCCGAGTGGCTGCGATGTCATCCTGAGCAATAAAAGCGGCTTCTGTCACGGGCTGCGCAAGCCAGAGACCGCTGTGCACGTCTGCTACTGCCTTGCGCCGACGCGCTACCTCTGGCAACTCGACTCATACATCGCCCGCGAAGGCTTGAGCCTGCCCGCGCAACTGGCGTTGCGCCCGCTCGTTGCCCTGCTCAAGCGCTGGGACTATGACGCGGCTCAGCGTGTCGACTACTTCATCGCGATCTCGTCAGATATTCAGCAGCGTATCAAAACCTACTATGCGCGCCATGCAGATATCATCTACCCGCCCGTCGATACGTCGCGCTTTCAGCCATCAGCGGTCGTGGAAGATTACTTCCTGGTGGTTTCACGGCTGATCCCGTACAAGCGCATCGATCTGGCGGTGCAGGCGGCAACGCGCTTGGGGCTGCCGTTGAAGGTCGGCGGCAAGGGACGCGATCTGGAACGCCTGCAAGCGATGGCAGGACCGACGGTTGAGTTCCTGGGCTATGTGCCGGACGAGCAGCTGCCGGATTTGATGGCGCGTTGTAAGGCGTTTTTGTTTCCCGGACTGGAAGACTTCGGCATCACGCCTGTACAAGCACAGGCAGCAGGGCGCCCGGTCATCGCCTACGCTGGCGGCGGCGCGCTCGATACGGTCATGCCCGGCAAAACAGGCGAATTGTTCGACCATATGACCGTCGAATGCCTGATGGAGGCGCTGGCGGCGTTTGACGTGCGTCGCTACGATGTCCGCACACTGCGCCAACATGCCGAGCGCTTCGATACGCAGGTCTTCAAGCGCGAGATCAGCAGCTACGTTGAGCAGGCGTGGAACGCCAGACAGCGCGGACACGCTTTCGTCTGGCAGCGCCCCTAACTTTGCGTCCTTTGCCCCTTTGCGGTTTAAATCAAATATGAACCGCAAAGACGCAAAGAACGCCAAGCGTTGGATATAATGTGCGTGTTTCGTCTATGAGCGAATGAGGTGTTATGAACTTGACTCCGATTTTGCGCGGTGTGTTGCGCCGCTGGTGGCTGATTGCGATCCCGACGGTGATCGCGGCGGCGTTCGCCCTCACTGCCCTCCTGCGCAACGAAGCCCCCACAGGCGGCGGCTTCAGCACCAGTTTCCGCTACAGCGCAGCGCAGAACTTGCAGGCGATCCCGCGTACCGAAGGTGACTATCAGGACATCTGGCTATCGTCCGAACTCGCCGTCAACGCGCTGACCGACTGGATCACCAGCAGCAGTTTTGCGCTCGAAACCAGCAACCGTCTGGCAGAGTCCGGCATCGCAATTGACCCCGCCGCGCTAATCGGGCGTTTTGTCGCGGATAACGAACGCAGCGTCGGCGTCGTCAGCATCGGCTGGGGCAACGACAGCGAACTGGCACAAATTGCCAGCGCCGCCATCTGGGTGCTGCAAAACCGCAATGCCGCCTACTTCGCGCAGCTTGGCGGCACACCTGCCACCGTCACCTTGCTCGATGAGCCGCACGTTGCACCCGCCCCGCCGCCGCTGGTAGACCGCTTCGGTCCGGTCATCCGCATCGCCATTGGGCTGGCGGCTGGTGTCGGGCTGGCGCTGCTGGCACACGCCTTCGATCCGATTGTGCGCCGTCGCGATGAAGTGGAAGCGCTCGGCGTCCCGGTCATCGTCACCATCCCGCGAGCGTAGACATTGAAGACACTGCTCATTATTGGGGCGTACCTGCTGCTCGTCCTTGCCACTGCTCATGCCCAGGACAGCCAAACCCTTGCCTACTCGTGGCGGGATGGCAATGTCGCTTTCGCCTACCCCGCTGCATGGAATGTACCTGCGAGTGAGACGACAGCGACAGGCGCACGACTGGTACTGCGCGAAAGCGTGGCTGCGTCCGATGGCGTGGTGATCCAGATCGAAGTTGTCAACCCCCCGAGCGCGCGTCCGTTTGATCTGATGGCGGAACGGCTGGCAGCATTCGGTTTGCGCGCCGCGCCGCCGACAGAGAAACAGCTTGCCGGATTGCGGGCGCTGGAGACAATCGGCACAGACTCAAACGGCGAACAGACAGGCATTGCGCGCAGCACATATGTGGCAAATGAGCGTGTACTGCTCATCGTCGCGATTGCGCCTGCCGAACGCGGCGCGGAGCTGCTGGCACAGTTCGAGTTCGTCGCCAACAGCCTGGTCACAAGCGCCACGCAAATGCCGCTGCTGCCCGATGGCACGCTTTACGCGCGCATGGGCAGCGAACGCCTGACGCATGGTGTCGCCGCTTATGGCAGCTTGACGCTCGACACCCCTGCGCAAATGTGGACGTTCGACGGTGCAGCGGGCGATAGAGTCAGCCTGTTTGCGGCGGACATCAACCGCAGCGAAACGCTCAACCTGCGGCTGCGGCTGATTGCGCCGGAAGGCACACAAATCGCCGAGAATGACAATCACAACGGCGGCGCGCTCTACGGGCTGTTCAGCCTGTATGATGCGGCGCTGTCCGGCGTTGCGCTTCCGATTGATGGCGTCTACACAATCGCGGTGGAGGCGGTGTTTGGCGAAGGCGTCTACAGCATCGGCGTGCAGCGTGCGCAATCCATTGTGCTTTCCGTGGGCGATGCAGCGCGCGTGGAAGGCAGGATTGACGACACTTTCGCAGCGCAATCATGGACGTTCGTGGGCAGTGCCGGACGGGTGTACACGATCACGATGCTGGCGGCGGAAGGCACAACGCTCGATACGGCGCTGCGGCTCTATGCCCCCGATGGCGCGCTCATTGCCCAGAACGATGACACGCGCGACCCAGAACTCGGCACGAACGCACAACTGGCGCAGGTCACGCTGCCGCAGGATGGAGTCTATCGGCTGGAAGCGACGCGCTACGCAGGCGGCGGCACTGGCGCATACGAACTCATCATCGTGCCGACGGGATAAGAAAAAGCCTATTCAAGAGATTAGAGAAGACCAGAATTGAGGATTTGGTTTTCTGCAATTTCTTCTCTTGGCGTCCATTGCGTCTCGGCGGTTTAGATCTGAAATTGAACCGCCAAGACGCAATGGACGCCAAGTGAAAACACCCCCTCTAGCCTCTTCCACTCTAACCTCGTGAATAAGCACTTTACTGGCTGTTCTCGCCTGTTTGGATTGCGCGCGCCTGTGTATCCCGCGTGTGGAAGTACCAGGCGATTGCCAGCGTGACGCCGCTGAACAGCCCGCCGACCACCAGCCCGACGACGACCGCGTGCAGGACGGCGTTGCCCTGCGCAATCGACATCAGCAGCATACTGATGACGCTGCCAACGATGCCGGCTGCCGCGACAAAGCCTGGCTGTCCCCAGCCGCGCCGGATGCCGAGATACATCCCGACCAGAATGAGCGCAAAAATGCCGTAGAAAATGAACGATGCTGGATTACTCATCAGCGATAAACTCCTCAATGTCGCGCAGGATGGCGCGCACGGGCGAAGCACAGGCAAGGTCAAGCTTGAGCGGCAAGGCGATCAATTCGTACAGACCGTCCGGGACGCCGCGCAAGCACAGGCATTCGAGGTTGACCATGCCATGCCGCCGCAGTGCATGATGGCAGGGCAGGTCTTTACTGTCGAACGCATCCACCGACGGCGAGTCCAGTCCGATCAGTTTACCGCCGCGCGCCGCCCACGCCTCAACCAATTCGACACTCAGATACGGAAATGCTGTCGGGAACTGCTCATCCGGCAAAGCGCTGACATGGCTGTGAATCAGCAGCCGTTCGGCATTATGAATGCGCTCAAACGGAATGTCACCCGGCAGCAGCGCACCGTCGCGCCTGTCCACCGTCACAACATATGCCGGACCGATATACGGGCGTAGCGGCATATGTGCCGCATATGCGCCATCATCGGCGTAGTGATAGTAAGCATCGGCGTGGCTACCCGTATGCGGACTGAGCGTGAGGGTCGTCAGGTTGACGGATGCCCCGTCTGCCTTGCGCAGGACAGAAGCAGCCGCGTAACGGGCGTCGTTGGGCCAGACGGCTGTTGTCGGTTGGATGGTGCGTGAAATGTCGTAGATCATGCCATTCCCTTTAACACTGAACAGTGTAGCAGAGAACGGCAGCGCCCGATCTTAAGGCTGTTGAAATTGCAGGGTCGCCCTGCCAAGTCGCCCCTATACAACCCTAATCTGACGGGTTGTTGTCCTCAAATGAACCAGCGGTATTCATCGCGCCGGGTGACGCTCAGGTGTCGGCGGAAACGCTGCCCCGACCACCCCGCCGCTAACAGACTCAAGCCCGCAAACAGAAACGCCGACGCGACCAACAGCGATAGCAGTTCCGGGAAGATCGCGATCAGCAACCCAAACGTGACCAAAAAAGCGCCCGGTATCCACCAGGGCAGAGTCATCCGATACATGTCACAGAGCTCCACGCAGTCTATTGTCAAAGTTTCCATAGCGTAGATTATCTGTATATATACAATGTCAGGTCGATATAAGAACGATGCAAGAACGTTTTTGCACACCGACAGCATATAGGGTTCAATTGTTTTACGCAACGACAACTTATGGAGTCAAAAAATGAGCGGCTTATTTGATTTAAGCGGCAAGGTCGCCCTGATTACGGGCGCATCGCGCGGCATCGGGCAGGCGATTGCCGAGCGCCTGTCGGAAGCAGGAGCAAAAGTCGTCCTGAGCAGTCGCAAGCAGGAAGGCGTGGACGAAGTTGCCAACGCCATCCGTGCCAATGGCGGCGACGCGCTCGGCGTGGCGGCGCATAATGGCGACAAGGTGGCGCTGCAAGGGCTGGCGAAAGCCGCGCTCGATGCCTACGGGCGCATCGACATTCTCGTCAATAACGCCGCGACCAATCCACACTTTGGACCGATCCTCGACGCCGAAGATTCGCACTGGCAAAAGATCATCGAAGTCAACCTGATGGGCAATATCTGGTTGACGCAGGCGGTCGTGCCGACCATGCGCGCCAACGGTGGCGGCAAGATCATCAATATCGCCTCCGTCAACGGCTTGCGCCCCGGCTCGATGCAGGGCATCTACAGCATCACCAAAGCGGGTGTGATCAATCTGACGCAAACGCTGGCAATGGAACTGGCAGGCGATAATATTCAGGTCAACGCGATTGCGCCCGGGCTCATCCAGACCAAGTTCGCACGCGCCATTTGGGAAGTCGATTACCTCGTCAACCCGATCATCGAGCGCACGCCCGCCAAACGGCTTGGGCAGCCGGATGATATTGCGGGAATGGTGGTATATCTGGCAGCGCCCGCGTCGAACTTTGCCACCGGGCAGGTCTACGTCATCGATGGCGGATTAACCATCCCTATGCTATAGGAGATTTACTGTGCGCCAGGTTTTATATACAGACAAGACCGTCGCCCAGTGCATGAGCGCGCTGACCGAACGCCTGCAATCGCGCGGCAAGTACATGGACGGCTGGGTCGAAAAGAACGGCAGTTTCGCCATCAGCCTGTCATCGTCGCTCATCGGCAACATCACCCGCCGCACGCAGTTACGTGGCAAAGCCGAACGGCAGGCGGGCGTGACCATCGTGCATCTCGATGTCCCCAGCGGTGCGGATCGGCGCGGGCAAATCATGATCTTTGTTGCCGTCGCAGTGATGGCGCTGCTGCTGCTGGTCGGCGGTCAACTACCGCTGGCGATTCTGATCGTCATTGCGGGTGCAGTGCTGTACATCCCGCTGGCGGGCGACCACAAAAACAGCCCGGCGCTAGTGAGCGAAATCCAGCGCACGCTCAAAGCATCGACAAAGCCGCCGAAAAAACCCGACGCTGCACCGAAAGCCGTCAAACCGCGCACCCTAACAACAGCCCCGAAAACCGGTGCAGCCGCTCGTAAACCTGGAGATATGCGATGAGCGATATGCTGCTGAGCGAACGGCACGATGCCGTCACAATCCTGACCATCAATCGTCCCGAATTCCGCAACGCGCTCAATGCGCAGGTGGTCGATGAACTACGCGCGGCGCTGCTGGCATGTGAGCAGGATGACACGCGCTGCGTCGTGCTGACAGGCGCGGGCGGCGCATTCTCATCCGGCGCAGATTTGAAGCAGGGTATGAACAGCGCGGATGATGCGTTTCGCATCCTGACCGACCATTACGCGCCGTGCCTGAAGACGATCCGTAACTCCCCCCTGCCCGTCATTGCGGCAGTCGATGGCTTTGCGGCGGGCATTGGCTGCGATATGGCGTGCTGCTGCGATATACGTCTCGTCAGTGCGCGCGGCAAGTTTGCCGAGCTGTTCATCCGCGTCGGCTTGATCCCCGATGGTGGCGGCACATATCTGCTGCCACGTCTGGTCGGGTTGGGACGCGCGCTCGAAATGATGATGACAGGGGCAGACGTGCCAGCCGACGAAGCGCTGCGCATCGGGCTGGCGAACAAAGTCTTTCCGGTCGAAACATTCCGTGAGGATATGCTGGCGTTCGCAGCAAACATCAGCCGCCAGTCCCCGCAGGCGTTACGGCGCGGCAAGGCGGCGATGCTGGCGGCGCTCGATAGCAACTACAGCGATTCGCTGATGCATGAGGCGGAGAACCAACATGCGATCCTCAGCAGCGAAGATGGCTTGGAAGGCTTCATGGCGTTCCTGGAAAAGCGCCCGCCGGTGTGGAAGAGCCGTTGAACTCAGAAAATCACGAATCCTAGAGGGGCGACCCGACGGGTCGCCCGTGCGTAGTGGCATTCAGGGGTCAAATCTGGTGTTCCGCGCGGATGTGTGCCAGCAGCGCCGCGCAGCCCGCCGTCAGCAAGTCGTAGACTTCATCGAAACGCCCGTCATAGTAGGGATCAGGCACTTCATCGATCTTGACAGCTCCGGCTGCATAGGCGTGCTGAAGCATAAAGAACACTTCAGCATGTCCGCTGCCCAGACCGCGCAGCCCGGTTTGCACTTCCCGATCTGCAATCGCTATGTAATCGAACGTCTCCAGATCGCGCGTGATGATTTGGCGAGCGCGCCCGTTATAGGGGATATTCTGCTTCTTCAGCACTGCCAGCGTGCCGCTGTGCGCAGGCGCTCCAGCGTGCCACGAGCCGATGCCCGCCGAGTCAACCACAAATTGATCTGCCAGCCCTGCCTGATTGACCATCTTCTGAAAGATCGCCTCTGCCATCGGCGAACGGCAGATATTGCCCATGCACAAAAATAAGACCGAGATCATGGCTGATCATCACTGCCGGTGGGATCGGATGCGGTGTAGGGCATACCGCTCTCATCCGACGTGCTGTCGCGGATAAAGTCCGGTTCGTCGCTGCTGGTGGTCTCGCTGACAGGGGTCGCGTCCGTCCAGGTGGACTCTTCCGCCGTCGCCACAGCGACAGGCTCACTCATCGGCTGCGGCTCACTGGCGGGCTGCCCCTCCATATTGGACTGCTCCTGCCCCGTCATCGTGATTTTGCCGTCAATAAACGCGCCTTCTTCCGTCGTTAGCGCCTGGGCATGAATATCACCCCAGATGCGCCCCGTCCGCAAAAGCTGTACCTTGCGCCCTGTGATATTGCCGCGCACCGCGCCCGCGATGCTGATGTTGCGCGCGTTGATGTCCGCCGTAATGCGCGCCGTCTCGCCAACCAGCACATTACCCGTGATTTCGAGCGTGCCGCTAAACGTGCCATCCAGCCGCACATTGGCGTTACTGCGCAGCGTGCCTTCGCTGACGCTATTTGCACCCAGCACGGTATCAAACCCGACGGGCGATTGCGGCATAGGTGGCGGTGCGGGTGCTGGCTCCACGCGCTGTGGTGGCGGCGGTGCGGGTGGCGGTTCCTGACGACGACCTCCGAAAAACGACATACGCAAATCCCCCAAATCCTACGTTTCACCGACGCTCACACTATAGCAGAAAGACTGGAGATCGCAATCACAGCAAGTCGTGATATGCTGTAAACAGGTCTAAGTACCACTATCACCCTCGGATTGTTGTCTCTTATCATGACTCCCTCTTCTCGTGAAGTCGCGGCGACAGAAGCTGCGAACTACTCTCATCTCGTGTCCGATATTGCCTGGTTCGGCTTGGGCTGGGCAGCCGTCGATCGTTTCCGCGCGATGTACGCGCTGCATCTCGGTGCAGACGAGTACACCCTCAACTTCATTGCGGCAATGCCCGCGCTGCTGCTGGCATTATCAGCAACTTTTTCGCTGTGGTGGCGCGAACGCCATGTCAATTCGGTGCGCGCGATTCTCGTGCCGACCTTCGTCTTCCGCCTGATTTACATTCTGCCCGCCTTTGCCACTGTGCTGCCGGGACACCTGCAAATTCCCTGGCTCATTTTCGCAGCGGCGCTGCCCGGCATCGGGCAAGGGCTGTCAGCCGTGTTATTCGTCGTCTGCATGCAAGAATCCGTTGCGCAGGAACGCATGACGCAGCTCTTCAGCCGCCGTTCGGTCTACTTCAACATCGCGCTTGCACTCTCCGCCGTCGGCTTTGGCATCTGGCTGGAAGCAGTGCCTTTCCCGATGAACTACAATGCCATGTTTGTCGTCTCATTCGGCATGACGCTGGTCAGCATGTGGCATGTATTGCAACTCAAGCCGATCCACCATCCTGTCGAGTCGGTCATTAGTAACCAGCCGCGCCAATCTCCCTGGAAGTCGAAAGCTTTCCGCAATGTGGTGATCGTCATGGCGGTCACATTCGCGGCATTCACCGCCGTCAACGCACTTATCCCCATGCGGCTGCGCAACGAACTGGGCGCGACCGAAAGCTATATCGCCCTCTTCGGCTTGCTCGAATTGCTGGCGGGTGCGCTGGCGTCTGCCTATGCGCCGCGCCTGGTCAAGCGTCTCGGTTACTATGGTGTAATCGTTTGCGGCATGGCGGCAAACGCTGTGGGTGCGGCGGTGTTGGGCATCAGCGAAAACCTGACGATCAGCCTGATTGCGGGCGTCATTTCCGGCGCAGGCTGGATGCTGGTGGCAATGGTGGCGGTCATCGGCTTGTACACCGAAAGCGTCCCGGTCGCCGATGCGACGCGCTTTGGCGTTGCCTACCATCAGGTCTACGGCATTGTGCTGTTCCTAGCGCCGTTCAGCAGCAATCTACTTGTGAGTGCCGACCTGAGTCTTAGCACGATTCTCATGATCGGCGCGGCGCTGCGATTGGCAGCCGGGATTGTCGTCGGCGGCATCTGGCTGGCAAGCACAGGCAGAACCCCGCGCTCTGCACTGAAGTCATTCGTAGCGCGGGTACACCTCTAAATCCCAGTATAAGCAGATCTCTTGGCGTCTTGGCGGTTCAAATCCATTCAAACCACCAAGACGCCAAGAACGCCAGCATGAAATGAATTTACTTGGCGTTCTTGGCGTTTATCCCGATTCACTTGACTGAAGTGGATCAGTCTCTTCTGTAGCAGGTGGGGCTGCGGGCGGCAGTGTCGGTTGCGCGGAGTCGAGTGTGGGTGTGGGCGACGGCGTGACGCCGGGCGCGAGCGTATTCGTCGGAACAGGCGTAATCGTTGGCGGCGGGGTCATCGTCGCGGATGGTGTGGGTGTGGGATTGACTGCTTCCAGCACGCTCTCGTGCATAAAGGCGATCTCAAAGCGCCGTGTCGTCGGGTTCGAGTCAATCGCGAAGTATTCGCTGTCGCCCTCGCGGTACAGCACACAGACAATCGTGCCATCAGCAAAAGCATCGACAATGCGCGCATTCGGGTTGGGGAACTCGCGCACGAGCGCTGTGGGCGCTGTCACCGCGACGACGCGGAAGTCCTGACATTCCGGCAGCGGCGTGGCGCTCGGCAGCGGGGTTCTCGCAACGCCGCTGCTCTCACCTCCGCGCGCGATGCGTTCGGCTGTCGCCGTGCTGACAACGACCGCCTGTTGCGTCGTTTCAGCAACGCTCAGCCCGCCTGTGCGGAAAAAGCGCTGCAAGCCGTCCCACAGGTAGAACGTCCCGAAGACCAGCGCAATCCCGACAAGAAAGATTAACCACGCAGGAATGCCCCCACCCCGACGTGGAGGACGTGATGATGAATAACGACGCAAGCTCATACGCGCGACCAGACTGGTACAGAAACACATCTTTCCGTTATAACGCGCATGAGTGCAGCTTGCGAGCCGCGTCGGGCAGCCGTTGGCAAAACGATGAGTAACCGTCTGCTACGCAGGCGTAATGAATCCGCGTATCTGGTCTACCAGTTGCATCAGGTTCATCGTCTTGGTCAAAAAGCCGACCGCTCCCACCTGCCGCGCGTGCAGCCGCGCATCATCCGTTGCCAACGCACTCAGCATGACAACGGGAATGTCTTTGGTAGCGGCGTCGATCTTCAATTCCTGGCACACCTCGTAGCCGTCTTTCTCACCCATCCGCACATCGAGCAGGATCAGGCGTGGGCGCAGTTGCAGTGCCTTTTGCAAGGCGGTCTCGGCATCATGTGCCACCACCACTCGAAAGGCAGCGCGCTCCAGATACGCCTGCATCATCTCGCGGTTCATCCAGTCGTCATCCACAACCAGTACCAGCGGTTTGTCACTTTCGGGTGTCGGGTTCATTGGCTAACCATCCATGTTGCGAATGACTGCGGAGGCAAATTCGCTGGTGCGTACTTCATTGGCACCGTCCATCTGGCGAGCAAAGTCGTAGGTGACGATCTTCTGGTCGAGCGTGCTTTCATAAGCAGCCGTCACCAGCTCAGCCGCTTCCTGCCAGCCGATATGTTCCAGCATCATCACGCCGCTAAAGAGCAATGAGCCGGGATTGACCTTATCGAGATTGGCGTACTTCGGCGCAGTGCCGTGCGTCGCCTCGAACAGTGCGATCGCATCGCCAATGTTCGCACCGGGCGCAATACCGACACCGCCGACTTCCGCCGCCACCGCGTCGCTCAGGTAGTCACCGTTCAGGTTCGGCGTCACCAGCACGTCAAACTCGCTTGGGCGCAGAATCAACTTCTGGAAGCTGATGTCCGCGATGACATCCTGAATCAGGATTTTGCCCTGTGGCACTTTGCCGCCGTGCTTGGCTTCGACTTCGCTCCAGGCGATGGTCTCGTTCGCGAACTCCTGCGCGGCGACTTCGTAACCCCACTTCATAAACGCGCCTTCGGTGAACTTCTGGATGTTGCCCTTATGCACCAGCGTCACGCTCCTGCGTCGGTGGTCAATGGCGTAGCGAATGGCGGCACGCACATGCCGCTTGCTGCCAAATTCGCTGATCGGCTTGATGCCCAAGCCCGCGCCATCGAAGAATTCCGCGCCCAGCTCTTCGCGCAGGAACTTCGCCAACTTTTCATTCTCTGGCGTTCCCGCTTCGTATTCGATGCCCGCGTAGACATCTTCGGTGTTCTCGCGATAGATAACCACATCGACTTCCTGCGGGTTCTTCAGCGGGCTGGGGACGCCTTTGTACCAGCGCACCGGGCGCACACAACTGTACAAATCCAGCACCTGGCGCAGCGTCACGTTCAGGCTGCGAAAGCCCCCGCCAACGGGCGTCGTCAGCGGACCCTTGATTCCGATCAGGTACTCGCGCAGCGCGTCGAATGTCTCTTCCGGCATAAAGTCGCCGTTGTAAACGTCCGCAGCTTTCTCGCCGCAATAAATTTCCATCCAGGCGATCTTGCGCTCGCCATGATAGGCACGCTCAACCGCCGCATCCCAGATGCGTTTGCTGGCAGTCATAATATCGGGTCCAATGCCGTCTCCTTCAATAAAGCAGAGGATGGGGTTGTCTGGCACATGCAGTTTCCCGTTCTGCATGGTGACTTTTTCCCCGTCAGACGGCACGACGATTTTGTCAAAGGGCATGATAAACCTTATCGCTATTTGCAATGATCACTAGACCTGATACAAGTATAGCCATAGGAAAGGTGACGAGCGAGTTAAGGCATTCGTGTTAAAATAAGGTTTGTACACCGGAGGCAGCGACGCATGTTCAACTCGGCAATTATCGAAGTCATCGTCGGTATGATCTTCATCTACAGCTTGCTCAGTATCCTTGTCACGCAGATCAATACGCTCATCACCAACCTGCTCAACACACGCGCCAAGCATCTGAAAACGGGTATCTGGGACATGATTACCGATCCGGTTGTGCGGGCGCAGTTCATGGCACATCCGTTGATACGACTCGTCCCGGCAGAGACCGCCGCGCTACCAGAACAATCGCTGTCCGCACAATCCGCCGAGCAAGTGACCGCGCGCGACCCCGCAACCATCAATTATATTCCCGCAACGCTGTTCTCGCAGGCATTGCTGGACATCATCGCGGCGCAGGCGGCAAAGAACCTGTATCGCCCGCTGTACGATGCGGTCGAACGTTCGCTCAACGGCGCTGATGAGGCGCGTGCAAGAGAAATGGTTCGCCGCTTGCAAGGCTCTTCTATCAGCACCGATGAGCTACGCAGTTACTTCGAGACCTTGCCCTCGCCCGCCCGTCAATCGCTGATTCTCACGCTCGACCGCACACTCAAGGCGCAGGCAGCGCTGGCAAACGACGACACCAACAGCAAGCTCATTCCGCTATTGGAGGGTATCCGCCATGTGCAGGAGCCGGTCTTCCAGAAGGCGCTCGATACCCTGCTGGCGACTGCTCGCTCGGTCGAAGAAGCGTCAGCAAAGCTGGAATTCTGGTTCGACACGCGCATGAACCAGCTATCCGATAAGTACAAGCGCAACATTCAGTATTTGTCACTCGGCGTCGGCTTGTTGCTGGCGCTGGCATTGAATGTGGACAGCCTGCATGTCGCGCGAACGCTGTGGGATGATCCAGCGCTGCGGCTGACGATTGCAGCGGCGGCACAGGCAAGCATCGATAGCGGTGCGCTGGTACAAGAGGTCAACCCGACGCAACCGGACAGCGCGCAGCCAACACTCATCCCTGATGGTGTTCCGACTCCGGAAGGTTTGATCGACCCACTCACCCCTGTTCAACCTGCCGTCCCAACCGAACCAACGACAGGCGAGCTGGTCAGCGAGGCACGCGATAGCATTGACCAACTGCTGAACCTGCGCATTCCGATTGGATGGGAATACGTTGTCGTGGAAGGCGGCTGCTATGCCGATGGCGAAAATGTTGCCGAGTGCGATAACCCGCGCAACATCTGGAATCTCGCCCCGGCGAACAATCCCGGCTGGTTCGGCTTTCTGGTTTGGAAGATCGTCGGTTACATCATTACGATTGTGGCCGTGGCACAGGGCGCGCCGTTCTGGTTCGATCTGCTCAATCGTCTGGCACGCGGGCGCAGCGGCTAAGAGGTTTAGAAAAGGTTAACGGTAATGTCTTGTCTGGCGTGTTATACTGCGCGAAACAACACCAGTCAAACAACAATGTGCCTTTGAGAGTGACAGCAAGGCAGCTTTAATGGCGACAAAATCTCAATCTCCGATTGCACCGGAACACTTCGCAGCCGAGTCGCGCGATGCGCACAATCAGCAGGAACCCGACCTGATGTTCGACACGGTTTCAATGTCAAGCGTGGTCATGTCGGCAACGGCGGTAGCTCCCAAGGCGGAGACCGGGCTGTCGCCAGCGCTGAGCGTGGGGAATGAAGGGCTGGAAACCGATGAACGTCAGGACGCACCCCGCGCGACAGGAGAGGCACAGGCGATGGTCAAGACAGACCGCAAACCGCTGGTACTGCTCGTTGAAGACACGATGGAGCTTGCCGAAGTGATCCAGGCAGCGTTGACGCGCGCCAATGTTGATACCATTCACGAAAGTCACGGCGGCAAGGCGCTCATCCGCTATCCGGATTTGAGTCCTGACCTTATCCTGCTCGACATCGGTTTGCCGGATATTACGGGCTGGCAGTTCCTGGAAGGCATCAAGGAACGCCACAAGAATTTTGGCACCAATATCCCGCCTGTCGTCGTCATCAGCGCCTATGGCGACCCTGCCAATCGGCTCGTCGGCAAGTTCCAGGGCGTCTACGACTACCTGATCAAGCCGTTCACTGCCGCTGAAGTCGAGCGTGTCGTCACCAAAGCGCTTGCCACGCACGGCGCATAACACAGATTTAATGAACCGCAAAAACGCAAAGAACGCAAAGATATTTCTCAAATCCTGGCGTCCTTTGCGCTTTTGCGGTTTAGCTTTCTTCATTCTCGCTTCAGCCTGCACAAATTCTGCGAACACCCCTGCACTCCAGCAGCAAATCGATGACAACCTGCGCCACAGCCGCCCCGTACAGGCGCTTTACGCCATCGAACGGCTGGCGCACGAGCAGGGTTGGACGCCCGCGCTGGCGGCACAGGCAGGCGATATTTACCGCGATCTGGGCGATTTGAGCAGCGCGGTCGCCGTCTGGGAACGCATTCCTAATCCCGATGCCGTCCTGCTGCGCGATCTGGCGCGGGCGCAGCTGGCGCTTGGACGATGGGATGACGCGCTGGCGACGCTGCAACGAGTAATCTCCCAAACGACCATAGATGCCTGGGCGCACTGGCATATCGCCCTCCTGCAAGCCCCGGTTGATCCACAAGCGGCACTTGCCGCACTGCCCATCGCGGCGACCGACCCCGCCTACGCGCTCATCGCAACTGCGCTGCAAGAGGCGCTGACGGGCGTACAGAACGACACGCTGCTGCCCATGCGCGTCGGCATTGTGCTGGCAGATCACGGGCAGTGGCGCTACGCCGAGCGTGCGTTTGCGCGTGCCGCAGCGTTGAATGCCCCGTATGCTGAAGCGCTGGCGTATCTGGGTGTAGCGCGCGTGATGCAGGGCAAAGACGGCGCACAGG
>Ga0224723_1000349_pt1 | contig 32511 bp, 36 predicted proteins | sample Balambano_FR2_Me_FD_161647 | JGI IMG/M metagenome (GOLD analysis project Ga0224723, IMG submission 161647) | Freshwater sediment microbial communities from Lake Towuti, South Sulawesi, Indonesia - Balambano_FR2_MetaG | ecosystem: Environmental > Aquatic > Freshwater > Lake > Sediment | place... | reverse complement strand
AAATCAAGAACCGTTTCAAGACCATCAAGTTTTGCCATACTACAAGCTACTATCATCAAGCGCTGCCAAACGCTTGAGTTCTGCCGTAAAAGTTTCTGTACCAACCATCCGCGAGTTAGAAAGTGCAGTTTGGGCTTGTTGACCTATAATTAAATCTTCCAATTGAGCAAGTCGGTTCATTAATTGCTCGTAGTTTTCAACCGACATAATCACATAACTAGGTTCGGATTCCTCTGTTAGTAAAACAGGCTCAACAGCAGCTTGGTTTAGAACTTCACTATGGGTATTTTGGATTTCTCTAACAGAAAAACGCTGCATCTCAAAAACTTGTTTAACAACTCTTAACTATATTGTACAACAAATTCTTCTAACTACAGGCAAAAAGGAGATTGCCAAAGCGTCTTCTACCCAAGGACAGGAGCAAATCAAAACACTGATTGAAGAAATTGCAATGACTGGAGAGACTAGACAACAACGCTATATGCCTATTGCTGATGCGTTATGAAGCTGAAAAGGCAACGTGATTAAATTCTTTACTCGTTGCCGAATATTCCCTGGTAATGCTTTTCGCTCATCGTAGACGGTTGCTTGCAACCTGACATGATACATTGAACTGCCTTAATCCTCATCCCATCGTTCTTTAACTCCATCCCAATCAAGCCACTCTTGACTAATAGAGCCAGAGCGCAGTTGCTTCAACTTAGGAATAGCAGCCTTAACAATTGCGGCATCTTCTTGCTTCTCTACCCAATCGAGCAAAGTTTCCCAAGATGCCATACTTAATTGCACAGCCACCCGTTGACCATGTGCATCTACCAAGAAACTAGCAGATTTTAAAGCTTTTAAAACATCTGTCATCAGTTTAAGGTACAGAGACTTTATCTATTCTAAAGCTTTTTTCTTTATTTCTCATCCCAGGAAAGGCGCCGGGAAATAGTACGACCCGATTACTTATGGGTTTATACCTCAAAAGGATTTAACAGCTGTAAGCCCTCAATCCATTGAAAATCTTTAATATTCCGTGTAACCAGCTGATAATTATGTAACAATGCAGTTCCTGCAATAATAGCATCCCCTAAACTCATGCGTCGCATTTGTCGCAAAGCAACTGCTTGCTCCAATATGGGTTGGGAAATAGGGATAACTAACGATACCGAGAAAAATTCTTCTAGAAACAGTTTTTCTATTTCGCTCAGACGATGATATCCTAACGTTTCTACGTAGCTCAAAGCTGAGACTACTGGTTTTTGTTCTGCAATAAACTTACGTAAGAAGCCATTATCAGGTTGAGCAGCATAAATGATAATATTGCTATCTAAAAGCATTATTCATCCCGACCTGGAAGTTCTCGATCTTGTCTCACATCTTGCTGCCAAGCTACCGGATCGATTCCTGCAAAAGCTTTTGCTTGTGCTAGCTTCTCCAAAGCTGCTGCCATCCTTTTACCGCGCTCATTCTCCTCTTGCGCTGGCTCTTCTTCCAGAATTGTAACTAACACTTGCACTGGATGATCGTCTCTAGACTTGCGCTGTACTTCCTCTCCCCACTCCAACAAGTCTCCCCTTAAGGTTGCTCTAAACGTTTGTAACATAATTAAATTTTAGAATTTGATGGTGTGCCAAATAGCTCTATTCTAACCGTTAGTCAGTAGAACATCAGTATGTACAAAGAACTGCTAGACTGATATGCTACCCTGAGCCAATTTGCTGCAATAATGCTTCATTAATAACCACCTGTGCCCAAAAATAGTGATCTCGAACCTCGTCAAAAGCCAAAACAGGTTCAACGTCAAGGGTCGGTTGCTCCAGATCAAGCTCATAATAACGAGTTAGCACTTCCTTAATAATCGTTCGATAGGTATTTAACTTCTCCATTGGACAATGACCTCTTGCTCTACATCAAACATCAAAAACAATCAGCCCAACATTTACAGCTTAATAGCACTTCATAATTTGAATTTTCTGGTAGCAGCGATCGCGTATAGCGCTGGCTTCTCAGTTTGCCATTTGTTGGCGTATGGGAAATATTTTGTAGTACAATTGGACTACTTTGAAAACTAGCGATCGCTTTTACAAGTTATTTTCTAAATATTCTTGAATCGACTTTTCTATTAAGCTATCATCTATACTTTCGTAATCTGATTTTGAATAAATATTAGTCAGAACAATAAAATCAGTTGTTTTAATATAGTAAATAACTCTATATCCACCGCTAGTACCCTTTTAATTATCACTATTTTTTACTCTTACTTTGTAAACTTGATAATCGAATCCTTTTAAGCGATAGCGAAGCGCTGACTTGTCAGTTCGCCTATTATTTCACCATCACCCAATCTATCAATTAAAGGTAATATATCTTTCCTGACAGAACGATAGGACTTAGCTAAATCTTTAATATCTTTTAAGAAAGATTCGCGCTTGTACTACCTTGACAGGCTTATCGTCAGTCAGCATCTACTTCATCCCATAACGCTGACAATGGAACTGTTTTACCTGTAATGGCTTCATGTAAGCCCTGAATGATTTTATGTGTTAATTCCTCTTGAGTCTTAAGCTTTGCAGGTTTACTATCTTGATTACTTGCTCTGAAAATGATAGTAACATTTTGAGGCTCAGTTATTTCTATTTCCTCATCAAAAGTAACAAAGCCATCTTTATTTATAGTCCCTGTAACTTCTCGATCAATCATATTTTATCTCACAATTAAAATAAATATATCAGGGTTTAGCAAAAGCTGTCATTGCTTCCTCGAATCCAATGCCATGCTTCAAAAAATTCGACTCAGTAACACATATGAGTGACGACCAAGGATACTTCTTTTATCAATCAGCCAAAATAGGTTCAATACTAGCACTCGGTTGTCAGTTTAACCTTTGTTAGCAGTGCTAGGAAACACTGTTATAGTACAATAGTTATATATTGAAAACTAGCGATACGGCTTTAGCCGTTGCTAAGGGCATTGCCCTTCCCGTGAAGACTCCAGTATACGTATTTTATACAGATACAGAGCGATTCCTGCGGCAACGCTGCGCTAACGCACTCCAATTTATCCATCATTTCCGATTTTACTTTGATGCTCAAAGTAAGAACGTAATACAGTATTTATTAAAGACTGATAGCCTTTACCTTGACTTTTAAACCATTGTAAAACATCATTGTCAATTCTTAATGAAATTGCTTGTTTAGCGATCGGTTTAATCAATTTTGCCTTCTCCCAAAAATGCTCATCTAATTCGGGAATATCAGTAATATCAATATCCTCATCAGGTATACTCTCAATTTCTTTAAGTCGCTTCGCTGAGATAGTCATAATACTCTTTTCTTTCTTTTGGAGTTGCTTTCCTAGCTGAGATAATACGAATAATTCCTTCTCTTTCAGTATGAGTTACAGTGACAATAACTACACCTTGTATTGTTCCAATACTGATTTCCCAAACTTCCCCATAATCAAAACGGTCGTCAATACTGGTAAATATAATCCCGTCAAATATTTCCCTTGCCTCCTCAAAGCTAATGCCATGTTTTTTCAAATTTTGGCTATTTTTGTTTTCATCCCACTCAAACTGCATTATGAATAGTATATACAATTTGTATCTATAATTTTAAAATAGCATATTTATTTATGAGATGCGATATGCCTCCGGCATTAAGCTCCGCTTATCGCATTGGGTAGTTGGGATGAAGTAGGGTCTTCGTAGCGCTGACTTGTCAGTTCACGTTCAAAGTAGCGTGTTCCCTTGGACTCAAATAGACTAATCACTATAAGCTATGCCCAGTATTGTCCAGCAATCTTAATGTTTATACCTCTACACGTTTGAGAAACTACTCAAATAGCTGACGGTCATCTTCATTCAGACTTTGAGAATGCTAAAAATTCAATTTGGCTGAGAGAAAGGGTAAGAGCTTCAGGGGAGGTAAGAAGAAACAATGCGATCGCTGGCAAGGATGACTATACTAAAAACGGCTTAGAACTTAACTTTTAACAAGCGTCACATCATTTAGATGCTACCCTACGGGAACGCTACGCGAACGTTCACGACTCATGACAGAAGTTTAAATTTTACCCGTTTGCAGTATACCAAAATTACCAAAGAGTGTGTAATGCGAGCCGGAAAGCTCGCATTACAAAATTATAAACCTTCCAAAACGGGATGCTCCCCGTTATACCATTTCACTAAATGTATGATACTATTAATAGAAGGTGCATTACTGGTTAAGAACAATGAGTCGGGTTATCAAACTAGAGATAAGCGAAACGCAAGAAGAACTCCAGAAACTGCTAAGGAAGCAGAAAACGGGGTCAGGTAAAGAGCGAGTTCAAGCGCTGTACTTGCTTAAGACACGTCAAGTTGAAACAGTGCAGCATTTAGCTGTTGTGCTAGGTAGGGGACGTATAACGATACAAAGATGGTTAAAGCTGTATAGAGAGGGGGGTTTGAGCAACTTACTTGAGGAAAGGAAAAGTTCGGGACGGCCAAAAAAAATACCACTCGACATGCGATCGCTAATCGCAAAAGAGCTGTCTGACCCAGAAGGATTTAAAAGCTATGAAGAAATCCGTACTTGGCTTTTAGCAGAATTTGGTATGGAAGTTTCATACAAAGTTGTGCATGAAGTTGTACGTTATAAACTAAAAGCGAAATTAAAAGCACCGCGCCCACGCAGTATCAGGCAAGAGAAAGGTGTGGAAGAAGAGTTTAAAAAAAACTTCCTTCATGGCTAGAAGTAATCAAAAAATATTTAATATCACCATTAGACCAGCATCGTAAATTACGTTATTGGTGTGGTGATGAAAGTAGATTTGGACTCCAAACTGTAACGGGAAAATTAATTACACTTACAGGCGTAAAACCAGTTGGTTATACTCAATGGAAACGAGATAATTTCTACATATATGGAGTCGTAGAACCACTGACAGGAGAGAATTTTATCCTTGAGTTCTCACACTTAGACACGCTTTGCTTCTTCATGTTTCTAGAACATTTAGCTACATTATATCCGGAAGATATACATGTAATTCAAGTAGATAATGGTGCGTTTCATTTTAGTAAATATCTACGAGTACCGGAGAATATAATTCTCTTATTTCAACCTCCACATACACCTGAAGTTAACCCGATTGAAAGACTTTGGAAAGAAATAAAGAAGGCTTTAAAATGGGAATGTTTCCAAACAGCTTCTTTCAACTCATTAAGTGAATTATCTGAAGAAGAACTAGCAAAATTACTAGAACAAGAATTAATGGAAATAGAACAATAAGGTAAAATATTCTTGTGGAGCGGGCATCCCTGCCCGCCCATATCTCTAGCAACTTTCTTTAGTGGAATCTTCGCCAATACTGCTCGGTTAAGAGAATTTGTAGGTTGGGTGGAGTCTTTGCGTAACCCAACATTTCGTTAATTTTGTTGGGTTCCGTTCCTCCACCCAACCTACGTCTAAACGTACTTTTAAGCTATCCCTTGTAGTATTGAATTACAAAGTCTGTATTGATTTCAATAAATATTGAGAGATTTTATCTAACAATTGATTTACCCCTAATAGACCATAGACATCCCATATATCTCGACCATTTGAAATATAAATTTGTCCGCTTTTAACTGCATTTAGTGAAGATATGAGAGGATTCTCAAGAAAATAGGATGCTGGTTTTCGATCATGATTTATAATGAACATAATGTCAGCATCATAATTATTTATTTTCTCAATGCTAAAGTTAGTAAAAAAATTTTCTTGATTTAAAAATATAGGTTTAATATTTATGCCAATATCTTCTAGAATTTGAAACCAGATCGAGTAGATTGGTGATGCCCAAAACTTACCCCAACCATAGGTAATTACGGAAACTTCTACATTTTTTAGAAGATCACTTAACTGTTCTTGCACCTCTGCAATTCGGTTTTGATATTGAACTAAAAGTTTTTCCGCAATTTCTTTGCGATCAACAAGCTGTGCAATATCTCGAAAGTGATTTTTGAAAGAGAGCTTCACATTATCATCCTCAGAACTAATAGCTACAGTAGGTGCAATATCTGATAATTGCTTGTACAGCTTTTTAATATTATAATCCAATCCTAAAATTAAATCTGGTTTGAGTAAGACAATTTTTTCCACAGAGGGTTGATATACATTACCAACCACCTCGATACCTTTTAACTGATCAGAAGATAAGCCAGGGGCAACACATCCTTTCACCATCCATCCCCAATCGTAGCAAGCCATACCTACAATAGATTCTTTAAGCCCAAGCGCTAATAGGGGATCGAGGATAAATGGAGGGTCTAATGCAAGAATACGTTGCGGCTTAATGGGAATACAGGTTTCGCCTAGTGCATGTTGGACAACTCGACACTCAGCAATCGTTTCTGCTCGTTCCGTTGAGATGTAATTCTTTTGAATCCCTGAACTGTTGCAAGCTGTAATTACAAAAAAGGATAAAGCCATTAAAATAAATGGCTTTATTATCACATAACTCATTAAGTGCTTATTAGCATTCATTTTGCTATTTTACCTACAAAGTTAAACTCGATTGCTATTTGTTGCTTGACCAATAACTAATAACGAGCGCAAGTTAAAACTCCCAACTAATAGAGCCAGTGATGGTAAACGGCGCTCCTCTTTGAACATAGAGCGAGCCGAAGTTAACTGCGCTGACATAATCTATGTTAAATAGGTTACGAACATTTATCGCTGCATTAAATCCGTTCCGACGGTAGTAAAGTGCTGCATCAGTACGCAAGTAATCCTTTATTTGAAATGAGTTTTCTAGATTGCCTTGCCGCTCACCAACATAAAATAGACCTAATCCAAATCCTAACCCTTTCAAATCTCCCTTCTGAATTTCATAGGTTGTCCAAAGACTGGCTTGGTTTTGTGGCACATTCTTCAATTGATTACCAACTGGAATGGCGTTATCAGCAGTGACTTCTGCATCAGTAAGGGCATAGGAAGCAATAATCTTCCAACCAGGTAGAAGCTCACCTGCAACATCTAACTCAATTCCGCGACTCCGTTGCTCTCCAAGCTGAACTTGGAAACCCTGTACAGCTAGGGCAGGGTTAGGGTCGGGGGTTGTCACATTCGTTTTTGTGAGAGTGTAAGCGGCCAGAGTCGTTGAAAGTTTGCCATCAAAAAAGTCGGTTTTGACACCAACCTCGTATTGAGTTCCCCTGCTTGGAACAAAGGGTATATTATCTGGATTGCGTCCTACTGTGGGGCGGAATGACTGGCTGTAACTAGTATAAAGTGAAACATTTTGGCTGGGCTGATACACCAGACCAATCCGGGGGCTGAAGGCGCTATCGTTATTTTCTACTGGATCATCAATTCCATCTTTAGTGGACACCCAATCGTAGCGACCACCAATCAACAGTTTCAAGTTCTCAGTAAAAGCTATTTGATCCTGAAGGTAAACTCCGTATGATTGAGAAATTGTCAGGGATGTAGGAGGTATAGTTTCTGGAAACTCAGGTTTTGTGACATTGTAATTTGGATTGAATATATCCAGATCGGGTAGGTTGGTTGCCTGATCAAAAGTTGAAACATCAAAGATATTACGGTTGAAATCAAAACCAGCTACAAGTTGATGCGAGATTGAACCAGTCTTAAACTTTCCAACTAAATCGATTTGTCCAAAATAGTTATTATCATTGTAATTACCTCCAAAATATCCAAAGCCTGTCAAAGCGCGATCATTTAATAAATCCAAGTAATAAGTTTCATTTCGTAACTGGGTTGCTAAATTGATAGCGAGATTATTACGAAGTTGCAAGTTATCATTGAATTCGTGGTTCAGCGTATAACCAAATCTATGACTTACAAAATCAACTAACGCTAGATAGTTAGGGAAAAAGCTTGCAGGTGGCAAGCTACCATCACTAAGAAGTGGAACATCATAAACAGTCGGATTTGCAAAATACCTACTGTATTCATAAAAAAGATTTAGGTTTGTCCGGTCTCCTAGCTTAAACGTAATTGAAGGCGCAATTGTAGTGTTCTCTGGATAAGTAAAATCCTGAAAGCCTCCTCCACCTTGATAAGCAGCGATAAATCTGTAAAGCACGCTTTTATCTGTAGTTAATGGTCCCGATAGATCTATGCTGGGTTGATAGAGTCCAAAATTTCCTACTTCAAGTGCTAGCCTGTAATAAGGCTCACTTAGAGGTTGCTTGGTAACAATATTGATTATTCCACCAGGTTCTGTACTTCCAAACAAAACTGAGGCAGGTCCTTTGAGGACTTCCACCTGCTCAATCGTTGCAAATGGGGAAGTAGTGCTAGTGTCATTACGCTCACTCAGACCGTTTCGGAGGGTTTGCTGATCAAACCCTCGGATCAGCCTATTACCAGAAGGCGAATTATAAAATGCAAAATTATCAACTACACCACTTACAGTTTCTACTGCTTGTGTCACACTTCTAACATTGCGATCACGCAATACTTCTTGGGGTATTACTTGTATCGACTGAGGAATATCCCGAATTGGCGTATCTGTCCGCGTCGCCGTACTTGCATTCGGCGCCCGATACCCATCCTGCTCTCCTGTTACCACCAACTCAATCGGGTCATCCTGCTGTGCTGCTGGTTTCTCTTGCGGCGCCTCTGTTGCTGGCTTTTGTTGCGCTGTTGGTGTTTCTGGTGGTTGCGTTGCTGTTGCCTGTGAAGTTATACCAAAAACTAGCCCAACATTATCATCATCAAATAACTCAACCACAGGCAAAGCTTTCTCGCCTACCACAGTTACCCGTATAGTATTAGCATCAATATTAACAACTGTTATTTCAATAATTCCCGCGAGAGGTTTCTCGGAACGGAATATAAAAGCTTCACCACTCAAGTTGCGTATTGCCCGCCGGATATATCAGCAACAAAATTCTTATCAGCACTGCGATTTGTTACTTGCAGTTGATTCCCTTGGGTTGTCTGTAAAATGACTTCTATACCTTTATCGGTAGGATTTGCTTTCACACCTGTAATTGCGACAACATCTTTTATAGGCGCCGAATTTGTAGCTGGTGTTTGTGCAAGTACATTGGCACTTTTTGAAAAATGTTTAATATCACTCAAATTAGGGATATCTCTTGTTGGTTTTGTTAACACCGACACATGAGATTCTGAATTTAAATTGGTTTCCGCCCAAGCAGGTAAAGCAAACAGCCCGGAGATAGAACCAAGCGTAAATACCTTCAGCCAGAAATTATTTAACATTAATGCTCACACCATTAATAATAATTATTTGCAATAAATTACCATAAATCTTGGTGTAGCAAAAGACTGATTCGATAGGTGAACGGAATTTTTCGATAGCTAAACGGAACTTTTTCGCAGTTTTTGGTATTGTTTAGGATTTACACCGAATTGCTTACGAAATGCAGCAGCAAATGGACTGCGGCTGGTATACCCCATTACACGAGCAATTTCAGTAATATTCATCTCTCCTGCTTCTAACATTTTTCGTGCTTGCTCAAGCTTGTAATTACGCATATAGCTAAATACACTAGTACCAAAGCAGTAACGAAAGCCTCGTTTCAAAGTGCATTCATTTAAGCCAACCAGACGCGCTAACTCGCTTAAAGACGGTGGATTATCTAACTTTTGCAATATAATTTCTTCGGCATAGTGAATTCTATCTATTACATCTGGTCGCAAAGGATGAAGATTACTGTTGCCATTATGTATATCAATTTCCTGTAATATTAGTATTCCAAGCAGTTCAAGTACCTTGCTTTCTAAATAAATTCGTTTTGCAACGCTCTGATAATGACAATGCAAAATTTGCTGTCCAATCTTCTGCATTGTTTGTGTTGCAGTTCCTTTGCGATAGTATATTGGCTCATCAGGTTTTCGGATGAGGTGTTGCAATTCTTTTGGTAACTGTCCTTCACTATTACCCGCAAAGGAGCGCATTAATTCAGGTTGCACAAAAAAGTCAATCTCAAGAAACGGTTGTTTCTCATAACAATTAGTTTTTCTTTCAGGAATTAAACCACTTCCAGCAAAATAGTAATGTCCGGTATCTAAAGATGCATAACAATCCTCATGCTGACCTGAAAAATGAAAGTGGAACTCTAGGTATTCTTCGTGTTCAGGATGTTCTGTAGTTATACAATCACATAATTGTAAGTCTCCAATTGATAATTCTAAGCCTGAACGCAGTTCAATTACTCGCCAGTATCCTTCTCCTAATAGCTTTGGGTATTGATACATTATATCTAAGGCATCATTTGGGTCTGGGTGTTGTGAAGTTTCAACCGTCTGCTGAAAAAGTAGCTCTTCATATTCTCGCTCTGAAATGGATATCGTCATAATTAATGATGCCTAAGTAAATGTAAAATCTGTATCAATAATTAAACCAACCAAGAATATAACCAGGTCAAGCTTGCCTGATTACAAATGATAAATTCTTTTATTACTCTCTCACATTATGTGCTTTTTAGTCCAATTATTTGAGAATACCTAACTCTACTGCTGAAACCCTTATTCCGTATCAGTAATACACTGTGGAATTTTATTAACCTATTAGATTGACAGACACCGTTCAGTACCAGTATTTCCTAATCTCTGAAGTGATAGGCGCCTTTCGACACATGCAACAAGGTAAGCACATTAGAAAAATAGTAGTGTAAACCTTGCCTTTAATAAAAGATACTTATTTTATGACTATTCAAAATAAATACGGTTAGTTGCGTATTTTAACGTTGAACAAGTAGAAAATCTTTAAAGCTAAATGCTTTGCTGCTACGCTCCTGTTACTAGTCCATTAGAACCACTGCCAGAAATCCAGGTATAATATAAATGTCAATCGCGATTTAGTCTCTGTTATGGCATTCTCCCAGCCAGACCGATATATTAGCTTACTAACAGATTTTGGCTTCAAGCGCGCCTTTGGGTCGGAGCCAAACAAACGCTTGCTAATTGATTTTCTCAACACGTTGCTACCGGACTATCACCAAATTCGGGATGTGACTTTCAAAAATTTAGAGAACCTAGGCGCTACAATATTGGATCGTAAAGCGATTTTTGATGTGTACTGTGAGGCAGAAAACGGAGATCGTTTCATTGTGGAACTCCAAAAAGCCAAGCAAAACTTTTTCAAAGACCGTAGTGTGTACTATGCCAGTTTTCCGATTCAAGAGCAAGCCCAGAAGGGAGAATGGAGCTACGAACTAGCTCCTGTGTACTTGGTGGGAATTCTAGATTTTATTTTTGATGACCATAAAAATGATCCGACATTTTTGCACGTCATCCAACTAAAAGACCAAGAATGTCGCGTTTTTTATGACAAGCTAAAGTTTATTTACATTGAGTTGCCGAAGTTTGAAAAGACATTAGAGCAACTAGAAACGCATTTTGAAAAGTGGCTATTTCTGTTTCGCCACTTACCGCAGCTATACGAACCACCACCACCGTTGCAGGAGGAAGTGTTTGAAGAATTGTTTGAGATAGCGGAGATTGGCAACTTTTCTCGTGATGAATACCGCAGCTATCAAGCGAGTTTGAAGGTTTACCGGGATTGGTATGCCATTGAGATGACAGCACGCTCCGAAGCAATGGAGCAAGGACGCGAAGAAGGACGCGAAGAAGGACGCGAAGAAGGACGAGAAGAAGGACGAGAAGAGGAAGCCAGAGCGCTTGTTATCCGCCTTTTAACCCGCCGACTAAAACAAGAATTGTCACTAGAGATACATGATCGTCTTTCCACGCTACCGCTCCCGGTACTCGAAGACCTCAGCGAGGCTTTATTAGACTTTGCAACCTTGGCTGATTTAGACGATTGGTTGGCACAACTTCATTCTTAGCGTTACTATTCATGTAGGCGTCTGTATAAATTATTTGAATTTGACAAATGGCGGACTTTGCTCTAGAGACTTAAGCTAGCTATAATTCCGCCAACCGAATTTAGATACATACTCTGCATGTCGCTTTTTAATAAGAGCCATTGCTTCTTCTAATTGCGGTTCTGTTTCGTATCCTTGATGTAATATATATAATGCTTCCACCGCTTTATCTAAGGGATAATACCAGCCTAAATCATTCCGACAATATCGCCATCCTTGAATTGACTTTGCCTTTTCCCTAAAACTTTCACTATTATTTAACTCCTCTGGCGCATAAAAAGCTACGCGCGCTCCTTTGAATACAATCCGCAATTTGGCTTTTTCATGTAATTCTACATCTTCTACTTGTTCTGACACAACACAACCAGAACACGACCAATCTTTTGGTAAAAGCGCTGGCCATCCCATATTTACTGCTTTTGGACAGATAGCATACGCAATTAGCTGGCAATCAACCAACTTCATTCCATTTTTTTGAGCTTGTTTGAAACTTTGTCTAGTAATTAAGTTACCCTCAAACTCTATGAGTTATTAGATATTGCAGGTTCTATTATTACAATTGATGCAATGGGTACGCAAACCGCAATTGCATCCCAAATTTTTAATGCAAAAGCTGACTATGTTTTAGCACTTAAAGCTAATCATCCTAATCAAGGGCAAACTTTTAGAGATAGTGCTGAACTATTACGCGAGGATCGTCAACGTTGACTAAATTTGTTGTCGATGCCAATGTTGCAGTTAAGTGGATTTTACCGGAAATTCATGCAGAGGCTGCATCACGCCTCTTAAATAGCGATTATACACTCTTAGTACCAGATTTTTTCTTTTCCGAAATTGGAAATATTTTTTGGAAGCAAGTTCGGTTTGGTACAAATAAGCTAAATTGAATTTTAGCCAGATTGCCATTACCCATATACAAATTTATCAGTCTAAACCTTTAATTCCCTTAGCCTTAGAAATTGCCGTGCGAGTACAACAGGCAGTTTATGATTGTGTTTACTTGGCACTAGCAGTAAATCAGGGATGTCGAATGGTTACGGCAGACGAGCGGTTCATAAATGCCTTAAAAGGTGATTCTTTAGCTGCTTATTTGTGCTGGGTAGAAGATTTGCCATAACAAACTGAGATAAAAGCAAATGACGTTAAGCAGTTGCTACGTGAGCGATCGCTCTCTCTAAATCAAATGAATAACCCTGGATCGACCTGAAAAAACTCGCCTAAAGCTTTAGCTTGAGTTTTGCTAATTTCTCGCTTTCCATTAACAACTTCAGATGTCACCCCACTTGAACCAAGAATTCCCACTAAATCAGCCTGTTTTAAACCACGAGCTTCCATCAAATGCAAGAGCATAGAGTGAGGACTTGACTCACCCATTGGGTATTGTTCATCCTCATATTTTTCAATTAAAGCAATCAAAAGCTCAAATAAAGCAGACTCTTCTGCTGTTTTGTTTTGATGATGCGCTAGTTCCTCGGCTAGTGTGATCGCACGCTCATTTTCTTCATCAGTTTTAATTACTTTGGGTTGATATTGTGCCAGTAAATTGGCATAAATTTCCGGATTAATAGTAAGGGTCATTTTTCCACTTGTCTTTGTCGTATTCGGCATGAGTTAAAACATATTTGATAAAAATTGTGGCTTCAGGATAGATAATATCTACTACTAAGCGGTACTTGTTACCTTTAATGTTAAAAACTGTAAAATTACCTACAGCCTCTGCTGTAGAGTAAATTGCTTGCACTTCAGCCAGATTAGACCACTCAGCCTTACTCGCTGCCTTATACCAATTATCGAGTGCATCATAGGAATCCGCGTGTTGCTCCCAGAATTCTCTCAGCTTTTTACGACTGATTACGTGCATTAAACAATCCAAATATTAGTGTCGATGACCACTCGGAATGTCATGCTTGGTGAAATTGCTGGCGCACAGTCTTAATTTCAGCCATGATATCATCGTCTGTAATGTCATCAACGGGGGGTTGGGCATAAAGTTCTTGAATTAAAGCTGTTAAATCTGAGCGCAACCCTGCTTGAATCAAAACTCCAGCGACCTGTGCCCGTTCGTCTGGTTGCAACTGTTGCACAGCCGTAATCAGTTGTTCCAAGGTGATAGGAATCGATACCATGTCCGTAGCCATTATTTTTATATATTGTAGTGCGATCGCTAATCGTTGCGATTAAAGTCAAAACCGTAGGGGAGGCAAGAAAAAACGACGCGATCGCTGCTACGGCTACGGCAATAAAGATTTTTAGAGATGCTGGCTTAAGGGCGATCGCACCTGCCTTAGCCTTTCCCTCAGTTTAAATTTACCCCCTCAAAAAAATAAAAAATTATAAAAAAACGCGCTCATTGAAGCTAGACTAATCAGTTTACCTTAATTATATTTTAAATACTCCTGCACGATAAAGGGAACGTCACAACTCATTTGCCGAAGAATAGCATAAGTGTTCTCTGTGATACTAATAAGGAAATGAATTTATAATCAAAAGAAATGGCAAGATTGTTTCATACGGCGAAAACTAACACATTATATGCAAAACCTCACAGCATCAAATATCCCTAAAAATTCCCAGACTGCCAAGAACTACATTGGCAAAGTGTTGAAGCATTTGTTAAGTGATTATAAGAATACACGGGAAGAAAGACGAGTAATAGGTATGTGGGAAGAATCAAAAGATTTCAGTATATTGGGAGAAATAGAAATTTTTACAACTGATATTGAGGGATGCGCGTCTCAAGTAATGGTGAATGATGAGTTAGAGAATTCTCAAGATATAATTAAAAAATTAACAAAAACTAATATATTTGATATTTCTTACTTTGCCGATTGGTACTTTTCAGAGGAAAGTCAATTTCCACAGGTAAAACTTTATATAGAAAGACTTAACTATCTGCGGCTATTAATTATTGAGTATATAAGCTCATATCAGTAGCAGTTAATTTATTGTGTTTTTACAAACTGATGAGCGATCGCCAATTAAAGTACAGAGAGCTTATCTATTCTAAAGCTTTTTTCTTTATTTCTCATCCCAGAAAAGGCATCGGGAAATAGTACGACCCGATTACTTATGCGTTTATACCTCAAAAGGATTCAACAACTGTAAGCCCTCAATCCATTGAAAATCTTTAATATTTCGCGTAACCAGCTGATAATTATGCAATAATACAGTTCCTGCAATAATAGAATCCCCTAAACTCATACGTCGTATTTGTCGCAACGCAACTGCTTGCTCCAGTACGGGTTGGGAAATAGGGATAATTAGGGATACCGAGAAAAATTCTTCTAGAAACAGTTTTTCTATTTCGCTTAGACGATGATATCCTAACGTTTCTACGTAGCTCAAAGCTGAGACTACAGGTTTTTGTTGTGCAATAAACTCACGTAAGGAACCATTATCAGGTTGAGCAGCATAAATGATAATATTGCTATCTAAAAGCATTATTCATCCCGACCTGGAAGTTCTCGATCCTGTCTCACATCTCGCTGCCAAGCTACCGGGTCGATTCCTGCAAAAGCTTTTGCTTGTGCTAACTTCTCCAAAGCTGCTGCCATGCGTTGACCGCGCTCATTCTCCTCTTGCGTTGGCTCTTCTTCCAAAATTGTAACTAACACTTGCACTGGATGATCGCCTCTAGACAAGCGTTGTACTTCTTCTCCCCACTCCAACAGGTCTCCCCTTAAGGTTGCTCTAAACGTTTGTAACATAATTAAATTTTAGAATTTGATGGTGTACCAAAAGACAATTGTAAAGCTTAACAGGTAAGGTTTTTTCTTTTACCTTTTTAATTTTTACTTTTACCTTTTGGTACTAGCGTCGCAGAACCTTTTAACAAAGCGACGATGGCATTTGTGTCAAGCACATACCGTTTACCACTCATCCCGTAAAATCCTCTGCATCGCTACAGCATTACCCTGCCAACTTAAACGTCCTACCAAATCAGAAAAATCGCAGTTTTTTTTCTGGGGTGTATCTGGTTGACTTGGGTTTAAGACAATAACTACATCGACAGTACCTGGTGATAATTCTGTTGGGATATCAAGGTGTAAATTTCCTGACGCATCAATAACTGTTGCTAACTTTAACACTTTCATGTTCCGAGAATTTTTATATTTATTCCTAAATGCTTTACAAATCTATACAACGGACGAATCATTAGCTCGGTTTATAGCGAAACTGAGAGTTCCAACCCAACCTTGGAGACTATCGTTAGGCGATCGCAGGTGCTTTAGCCTTGCCCTCAGTTTAAATTTGCCCCCTCTGAATTGCGATCATGTCTGGGCAAATCTAAATATTGGTGTATCCGTAAATCCAATTTAGGTAAAAAAATTATAACACAATAGTTATATGCTGAAAACTAGTGGGATTGCAATAAGAGCAAAGGTAGCTCTAAAGGTTTGTATCATAATTCTACTATAATTTTGCTTACTCAAATATTCATTATAATTGGTTAGGTTTCGCTGTTACCCTCCATCTTTTTGTTTTCAAATAAACGGTAAAGCCAAACATTTGTATCAACAAAAAATGCACGAGAATTCATAACCATCCGTAAGTTTAAGAATGCCGTGTAAGATCCTATTAATTTGTTCTTGGTGGTAGTTCATAAGGTGGTAAATCTTGGGGATTGAGAGGAGAGTTAGAACTTGGTGCTGCACCATCTGGTGGTGGGGATGGTGGTGATACTTGTGGTATTGTGCCAGGTTTAATTTGAGGTTCCATGTTAAGAACTGTTTCTAATATTACTGTTTGCGTGACTGATTCCCCAATCTGGTTAGTCACTTTGAGAGTAATTGGTGTTTTACCAGGATTGGGGCTTAATTTATACTGTATTTCATTTGCTGTGTGTGGAAGCACTCCAGGTGCAGGTAATAATTCAACTGTCATTTGTTGACGATTTTTTATCTGCCATGAGAGAGCAACATCTATTACGCTTTCACCTGGTTCGAGGGTCAAAACTTGATTGGGATTTTTAATTACATCTTGGTCGTTAACTTTAAAAATTTCTATTAGAGGTAGTATTGGTCTAATTTGTACAGTTTCTATAGTTTTAGAAACTGGTAGAAGATGTTTTGTTTTTTCTCCTTTGATTGGAGTAGCTGTTAAAGTAAACTTATACTGTCTAGGTTCTGTAATATTTGTAATAGTATATTTACAAGCTAGAGGACTATCAAGACTTTTATTCAAAAAAGTACATGACTTTAAATCTTTCGGAAGTACCCAGATAAAATCATTTAGACGTTTACTAAATTTTAAAAAAGTGTGTGAAAAGTTGTTTTTACTATAAATGCGATTATCTGACCCTAAATATGTTGCTTTTAATTCTAGTTTTTCTATATTCTTAGGATTAGCAATCACCCAATTTAACTCAATGGGTATTGGAGTTGGTTTTGTTTCAGGTTTAGTTTTATTTGTTTCTACTACATCAAGTTGTCGATAAACGGGAACAGTAGGAGCAAATTCCTGTATCTGTGGTTGAAGTAGCGGTGGTTCTGGTTGCGGAGGTGCAACTGCTATATCTTTAATAGTTTTTGAGTCAGATACAGTATTTGGTTTATACGTTTGTGAGATATCTAGTTTAAACTCGTATTTTCCATCTTGAGGTTGATTGTTTCTTCGTTCTTCCTGATTTCTACCCTGAGGCTGATTCTTAACTTCTTTTTGTTGTTCAAGCTCAGATAACAGTGGAACAGCAAGCATTTTTCTACATTTTAAGGCTTTACCTTCATAACGTATATAATCTTGCATTTCCTGTTTGTCCTTGTCATTACCATAAATAAATTTCCATAAAGAACGACTGAATGATTTATCAGAAATAACAGGCTCTATCTGACAAAAGTTTTCTTTATCTATAATGTTTTGGCTGTTTTGATTTGTAAACTCAATAAAACCTATAGGAAAAATATTATGCACATGAGGTACATCTGATTTTTTCGTAGCAAAATAAGCAGCTTTAAAAATGTGTCTCACTAAGTCGTAAAACGCTATATTATTTTTTATAATGTAGCCACAATAATATGAATATGGCTCATTTGATGATTTATTGTTTGTTTGTAATAAGTTAGTTTTACAACTCTTTAAATTAAAATTATATGAAGAGGTCTTTGAGTTGACATCATTATGATACTCAGTCAAATTGAGGTTTAAGTCTTGTGGTATATTACGAATTTCCCAGTTAAGGGTTATTCCTTTACCAGTTTCTGCTTGATATGATTTATCTGTAGTAGTTAATGCTGTAATTTTTGGTTGCAGACTAGGTTTAACAATAAAATTCCATACTCCTGGTTTAATTAGAAATTCAGATAAAACATACACTATAAGAAGTAGAGCATATATTATTATTAGCCAGCGAAACCAAGATGGGTTTGGTTTCCAAATTAGTATAGCTGATTTATTTTCTTGTACATGATTAATACCTACATGAAAGGGTACAATTTGTTCTTGTGATTGGAAAAGGTGTGCTAATTCTTTTAAAAGTTTATTTTTAGGAGTTAAGGATACTTCTTGCTCGTCTCCTGGTTGCAGCAAGAAATTATTAGGTTTGATGTTATATACAAATAATTCAGCTTCGTCTTGAGCTAAAATTTGGATTTGACGCTGAATATTGCCTGGGTTTCTAACTTTTAGTGTAAATAATGAATTAGTACACGGTATATTACGGGATGCAGGGGATAAATCAGTTAATGTGATTCTGTCGTCAATGGGGATGTTGAAATATATCATCCCTAGAACAGAGCGGTTAGTTTTTTGAGATTTGAGACGAACTGTAGAAAAATATTGACCAGGTACAGTATGTTGATCTGGTTGTAGACAGAGTTTAATAGTTCCTTCGGTTTCTGGATTAAGTCGCAATCCATCTATAGGGTTGCTTCCTGAGTAATCAATATCAATATGAAGATTTTGTTGATTTAATTCGGGAAAAGCAATAAAAAATCTATCTACTATATTGGAACGGTTTTTAACTGCTACTTCAAATGTAAGTTTTTCTCCAGCTTGTAAAATTTGTGGATTTTCAGATGTACTGGGGGGTGTAATCAGAAATTCTGGTTCTTTGCGATAATCCCAATATTGCTTGGAATAGGGTATTACTAGCTGCTCGTGACGACAAATGGGTTCTCCTAAGGAGCTACCCTGGACGCAAACCTCATAGTTATATATTCCTGGTTCTGCTGTTAATGGAATGTCAAAAGTCAAACTGACTTTAATTGATTGTCCTGGTGCTAACCTGCGCTGTATATCTTGTTTACTATTATTATCACTCTGGGATGGATTAATAAGTTCAAAATCATACCATCGCAAAATAACTTCTTCTTTCCCTTTTGCTGTTAACCAGAGAAAAAGATTGACTTCTTGATTTTCTCGATTTTGAATTGTAATTATTCGTTCGTATGGTTTTCCTGGTTCTGCATTTAGTTGTCTACCTTGGATATCAACGAGGATGTTTTGGCGAATATTACTGACAGTCATCTGAATTTCCTTTATAGCGGTATACTTTAACTTGATTACCTTGTGCTGCTGCAATTAAAACTGTATTATTAGCAGTTCTTTTAATATCAACGCTTCTAGCTTTTTGTTTAGTAGGATACTCTTGGATTTGCTGATAGATATTCTTATCTTTTCTCCAAAGTCGTATTCCATCGTTACCTGCACTAGCTAAGTAACAAGCATTATCTGATAGAGAAACTGAGTAAACGGGTTGAAAATCTTTTCCATGTTGCCATTGTGTATCTAAAACACTAGTACATTGTTTTTTCCTAGTTTTTAGACAGTTACGAATTTCCTCGAATTTCCATAAACTAATAAATCCATGATTATCACCTGTTACTAATATTTCTTTAGATTTAGCATAAGATATGCTATTGATGTAATCATTTGAACCGAAAGCGGCTTGAAAAGAAGTATTTTTAAGATTGTGAGGTTTATATTCATATTTAATTTCAGATTTAAATTTTGAAGCAGATTCCCACAAGACAAGTTTATTGTATCGTCCTGCTAGAGCTACCAAGTATGAATCATTAGTTGTATTGTTTTTATCTGCTGTCTTTTTTGCTTTTGGTATATTACTTGAATTAGTTGTTACTAATTCACTTTTTTCGATAATAGATACGTCATAAATAGCAAATTTCAGGTTTTCTACTGTAATAAGTTTATTGTTACTGACATTCCATTGACGTATACCGTCACCATGTGCGCTGAATAAATACTTTGAGTCGTTTGTAAAGTCTAAGTCAAGAACAGTACTATTTTTATTGGCAAATTCTCCTAGTGGTTCTGGTGGTGAAACTTTCCATCTCTGAATCAACCCATTCTCTAACCCAGCAGCAATTTGTCCTTCATAGGCTGGAATTTCACGAATTACTCTAATTGGTTGCAGTTGTTGTATGCTGTTTGTAATTTCTCCTTGTGGTTTTAAATCACAATCATTAGTCAACCAGTTACAGTTGTTGATTTGCCAACGTCTGATTGTTTTATCACCTGAACCACTAATTACTGTAGCTCCATTACCAATTAAACGTACAGAATATATAGGAGCTTTATGCAAGGCTTTAAATGGCATTAGTAACCAGAGAAGCAATATAAATATACCTATAAAGCTGCATCCTAACAAGAGCCATAGTGGTATGATGGGTTGAACTTCTAACTCTAATATTTGTATATTTGGTTTAGCTTGTATTTGATCGTTGGATTCGGATGTATTAGAGTTGGATATAATAGGAATAACTTTCAGAAATATTTTGCGGGTTTTTCCAAATCGATGCTGTTTTTGAGTAACTTTTATCTCTTCTTGTGATTTTGCTTGTGGTTCAAGTATTAAGTCTTGTTTAATTTGCGGTTGAGGAGTAAATATGTTGTTGTTTAAATCGAGAAAATAGAATTGTATTTGCTGTTTTATATTACTTTGATTTTCTACTTTAGCAGTATATTGAACTGAGTAATGATTTCCCCGATTAAATAATTTAATTAAATTGCTGGTAATTATCTTTTTCGGCTCCTGATAATCAAGTAGAATTTCTCCAAAAGGTAAGATTTCAATGCTTCCATGACTGCTAGCACTATTAGAATTTTTTTTGTCTTCTACTTTGACATCAAAATTGGAAATTCTTCTAGATATGTCTATTCCAGGTAATCTTACTAGTAATGGAATTTGTTTTGTATGTCCACCTTCAAGAGAAATGGGTGGTGCAGTTATTTTGCGATTAAACCAGTCGGTGTTACTAATGTCGAGAGTAACATTCAGTTGTTTAAATTGAGAGCTAAAATTGGTAATAACTACGGGAATTTCTACTATGTCACCGGGATATGCTTTAATATCTTTACATGGTAGTTGCAATTGTAAAGGTTCTTTTGGCTCTCCAATTTCTAATAAGATTGTTTCACTACCGAATAAATGTTCATACTCAACAGAAAATATCTTGATGGTTAACTCGATTGTTGCATCGTAAGCTGGTATGGGAGCTTTAGTAATGACAACACGAAAATTGGTGCGATCGCCTGGTTGTAGTTTAGAACAAATTTCCGGTTCTATACTATACCATTCTACATCATCAGTACCTTGTGCTTCAAGTTCGACTTCAAAGCTAGAGGATTTATCACTGAGATTGGTAACTGTGACTGTAAAATCACAGTTTTCGTCGGATTCTAAAATAACTTTTGATTTGGAAACTTTTATTTTTACTAAATTTGACACGTAGTAATGCTCCTAATATAATGTAAGATAAATATTCATAATGTATTAAACCTTTAATAATGGTGCGTTAGGCTTACGCCATAACACACCCTACTATTTTTTAATGCAATAGTTGAGTAAAATGTCGTCTTTGCCAAGCAAAATGTAAGATGTTTATCCCTAATTCGTGAATTGTTCGGATATCTTGACGGGCTAAGTTATTCCCACAACAAGCAGATGAAAATGGTTGGGTAATAATAATTATTCTTCCTTGATTGGAAATACTAATATTGATTGGTTGGTTATAAACTTCAGGAAGTTTTTGAAATAAGAAAGGTTTTTTAAGCAAAAAATTATTTAATTGTAAATTTAGCTGATCAAAACTTTCTGATACAAGTAAATATTTTTGAATCTGCTGCTCTAAGTCAGTAGTCAAAGCATTAGCTTCTATTAAAATAGTTCCACCCCTATCTAAATATTGTTTGAGATTATTTATTTGATGATTATTTAAATTAAAAATGTGTTCAGAGGATAAACAAAGCAAATCGTAGTTAGCTAAATTCGTATCTTCAATATAGACAGGTTCTTTTTCAAGACTTGCTTCTAGTGTGGGAAATAGCGCAGGTAAAGAGTCTACAAGAGATTGTAAATTTTGGTGAAGAGGAGCAGTGCTAGCAATTCGTATAGTTGCAAGCGGTTTTGACTGTGCTGGAATTCTGTATGTTAAATCAATTTGATTAATTTTAGGAGATAATGGATCTTGAGGATTTTCTAGCTTAGTAAAACCTGGCTGAATTTGAATGCGACAAAGCTCTACTTCTCCATTTTCGACTTTCGCAGGTTGAGTACTGTGATATAATCGGAACCCTTCAGAGATTTTTTCTGGATTTAACTTCAGTTCTAAGTTATCCTGGTCTAAGCTATCTGGATCTCGGTATTGTATAACTATATAAATAGTCAAAATTTTTGTCTGAGCAGAAGTTACAGCAATTGGATAACAGCGTTTCATCAATTCTATAGAAGAATCCACAATAACGGGATTACCATTGATATCTATGGCAATTCCTGGCTGAATCTCAAGCCAACACTTATTTTTAGCTCTTTCTGGGATATTTTCTGGTTTTTCAATTGCTTTTACTCCCAAACCAGTAACAATTCCAGGTTGATTTAATGACCGAAAAATTAAATTTTGACGGTGACGATGATAACTATGGGCAAATTGCCATCGTTCAGCGTTGATAATTAGATCGTCATGAATACGCAATCGCTTTAAGGAAGTTGGATAAGGAAATTCTTGATAAGTCATGAGGTTATTACATATACTATTTAACACTTGTGCTTTTTGCCATCAGGCATAATTGCACCACATAAAGTAACAGAATCTAAGTTGACTCCACTCAAATTTGCTCCTTGAAGATTTGCACCTTTGAGATTGACATTGGTGAGAATGGCTTTGCTTAAATCAGCATCCTGCAAATTTGCACCACTTAGATTACAATCTTTTAGCTGAATGGGTAAATCTGTACTACGTAAGTCAGCTTTGATCAAAATTACTTGATTGAGAACTGCATCTGCTGTAAAAATTGCTCCAGATAAATTGGCGTTTTTGAAGTTGACGTTATTTAACTCAGTTTCTCGCAGATTTGCGTTTGCTAAGTTAGCTCCTGTTAAGTTGGCTCCTGCAAAATCAATTCCACTGAGATTAGCGTAGTTTAAGTTAGCACCTTGTAAATCGGCATTTTGGAGGTTGGGTATTTCTGGAGGTTGATTTACAAGTTGGTAGACTTGAAACCATTTGTTTTCTATAGTGGTTGTTTGATTAATCTTTGCATTCTGGAAATTAACACCCCATAAGTTAGCATTCTCCAAGTTTGCATTCTCTAAATTAGCATTTCTCAGGTCAGCATTCTTCAAATTCGTATTCCGTAAATCAGCACGAACTAAATTAGCACCTTGCAGGTTAGATTCTTCAAGGTTGGCTTTTGTCAGATTTGCTCCGCTTAAATAAGCACCTTTCAGAAACGATCGCTTGAGGTTGCATTTTGGACATTGCCTTTTTTCGAGTAATTTTTGAATCGTAGCATCCAGCGCGATCGCAGGAGTGAAGATTTGCCAGAAAACACCTGGTGATAGCACCATGACAGCGACTGAAATAATTCTTGGGATCACGTTGGCGATCGCTTGATTTTACAAGTGTTTAAGGTGACATAAAGTAGGCAATCTATACCTAATTTAAAGCTACTAGCAGACAGTTGGAGAGATAATCTGGAAGCTAATAGAACACTTGTAGTATAAATTTATTACCTCGTGAGGATTATTATCCTTCTAATTTACACTATAGTTATGCTCTTGACAACTAGTTAATGTATAAAATTTTTAAATTATAGTAGGCGAAAATTCTGATATTTATTTTGTGTTCAGCAATACATATAGCAATTTTAAATCATTTATAAATTTGTTTTTGTAGAGACGTAAGGAGTGGAACATATCCGCGATGATTATTTTTTTTACAAATTAAATAGAATTGCTACAGCAGTTCGTTATTTTATCATCTATTGTCATTGAATTTATATATGACATTCTGTCATAGTTTGAACAAGAAAAGTTTTCTGAAATAAGACATATTGTCATAGTAAAAAATAGCGAAAAAGTAGTATCAAAGTGCTTGACATGAATTTGTAATTAACTATAGTCTTTTACGTAGAGATTAAACACAAGTAATACTAATTTAAGAGGCAACTTTTGTGGTTGCTAAGTTACTTGTTGCAATTATAAGTTCATAGAAATTTACAAATAAATGAAAACTAACTTGCGTCTGGTTCCACTAATCTTATTGAATATTGTAGTAGCTTCTATTTTCTCAATCAAAGCTGAAGCGAATGAGACAAAAATTTTGACATTAAGCGAAACTGAATTACCTTTAACAGATGCAAAATTGTTAACGTCAGAATCAACGGTGAAGACAGAGGAAATAGCACAATCTGATACAGAAAATGCAGATATTAATTTAGATGCAATTGGTGAAAAAGAACCACTTCCAGAATCTACACCAACTTACATTATTGAAAAAGAAGAAATTGAAAAACAAGGTTCTACAAGTGTTGCTGATATATTAAAAAGAACACCTGGATTTGTAATTAATGATGTTGGTCATGGAGCAGATATCCATACAGGAACATATTATCGAGGACACACAATCAATCAGACGGTATATTTAATTAATGGTAGACGGATTAATAATGATGTTAATACCTATCATGGTGCAACAGATTTAAATAGTATTCCTGTAGAATCAATTGAAAGAGTAGAGGTATATAGTGGTGCAGCAACATCTTTATATGGTTCTTCAGGTTTTGGTGGAGTGGTTAATATTATTACTAAACAAGGTACTAGTACTCCGAAACTGAATGGAACTGCGGAGTTTGGTTCGTTGAATTTAAATAATCAACAAACAAGCTTTAGTGGTAGTAGTGGAAATGTTTCATATAATTTCAGTTTTGAAAGGTTTTTTATAGATAACCGCTACAAAGTTCCAGTTGGTGCAGCTAACCGTGATGCTAGTGGAAATTTGTTCAATGCGGATACTAGCACTAGCAGCTATTTTGGTAACGTTGCTGTAGATTTGGATCAGAAAAATAGTCTCAGTTTAGATGTGACAAAGCTGAGTAGTCGTCGTGGTTTGGTTTATTTTGGTTTTCCACTACAAAGAGATAGACTCGACCATGATGGATTAAATATTGGTTTATCTTGGAAATCCCAACTTGCTCGTGGTTCTAATTTGACGACTACAGTTGGTTACAACCAAGATTACTTTAATACCTATGGTCCAACTTTTTTCCAGAATAGACAATTTTACCGTACAGGAACTCTAGATACACAACAATTAACAGCTAGAGTAGATCATGATTGGCAAATCACTACAAATAATCGACTACGTTGGGGTGTGGACTTAAAAAATACTGATTTAAATGGTAATACAAATAGTACGCTTCCTAGTCGAGTTGCTTTAAACGAAGTCGAAAATCGCAGTTTGTTGAATACAGCGTTGTTTGCTGTGAATACTTGGGATATTAGTGATGCTTTTCAAGTAGACTTAGGATTAAGACAAAGTTTTGATTCTGAGTTTGGCAATTATCTGAATCCTAGCGTGGGTTTACGTTATGCGATCGCTCCTAATATTGCAGTGCGTGGAAGTTGGGCTGATGGACAGCGTAACCCAGGTTTAGATCAGTTGTACCTTTATGATACTGTACATGGTTGGTTGCCGAACCCTGATTTAAAGCCAGAGACTGGTTCTTCTTGGACTGCGGGGGTAGATGTGAATTTGTCGCAAAATTTGACGGGACAATTTACTTATTTTGGTAGCAGTTTAGATAATCGTTTAGGAATTATCCAAGGAAAATGGCAAAACATTGGTTTAGTAGATACTAATGGTTTTGAAGCAGCGTTACGATGGAAATTTGCTCGAAATTGGTCAACTTTTTTCAACTATACTTATACAGATGCCAAAATCAAAACTGGAACTGAAGCTGGTTTGCAGTTAGGTTTGATTCCCTATTCTAGTTTGCAAGCTGGTATCGGTTATGAACAAAATGGATGGCAAGCTAATTTGTATACTACTTATAATAGTGGTGCTAGGAGGTCTTTATTTACTAAACCCGGTGATAAAACCACAGATTTTGCTCCATCATACTTGAATCTTGATTTTAGTGGTCGGATACCTTTAACTCAAAATTTGGGAGTTACGTTTTATTTAGAAAATTTACTTGGGGAACAATACGAGCGAGTTAACCGAATTTATAGTCCTGGTTTTACTTTCCGTGTGGGTTTGAGTTCGAGTATTTAACGGTTTTTAGCTCCCCGACTTCTTCAAGAAGTCTGGGATCTAAGCATATGATGTAAATTATATTGTTGCATAGCCTGTGTGTTGTCTAACATTAAGTGGATGAAATCCCAAGACAATTTTATCCTTAGGAATTCCTGCTTCCTCTAATTCATAAGTCACACCATCTTCAGTATCATCCCGCTGCACCCATATCTTACCATCAATAATATCAAGATGAACTAAACAACCATGAACTCTCGTTGTACCATTCCAACCTAATGTTATTATTAAATAGCGGTCATTTTGATGATCAAAAATAGTTTTGCTTTCTACATCCCCGTAAGAATAAGGAATTGTTGTGTAAACAGTTAAGACATCTTTGATAATATTTCGATAACTATCTAAGGTATCCATTGTATAATCCTTTCTGTTTCAGAGTTAAAAACTAGTTACTTCTTACTATTAGACCAAATCGGTAACTCATTAACTTTTTGTAACGTTAACTCTACATAAGTTGTATTATTTCCCACAGTTTGTGTACTAAAATAACCATTCGCACCATCATGAGTATGCAAACCTGTGTTAACGACTGTGTACCGTCCTTCCTGAATAGCTTGATTGAAAGGAGAAGCAACAGTTAAAGGCCAACGGGAAGCAAATACAAAGCGAGTAATATCTTCAACCCAATCGCGATCGCCTTCAAGATGGTATAAATGACTAATGGCTTCAAAACCAGAATTACCATCAAAACTACCACCAACAGAGACAACTGTTAAGTCTGCGTTCAACCATTTGTTAAGGTAAGAAGCAGCACCAAGTGCAACCTGCGCTCCCCCACTAGTACCAATCATGATTAAGTTAATTGGTTGGGATGATTGAGAAATGGGATGGGCAGCATTCATTCTATCTACAACTGCAAAAGCAATTCCTTGATTATAAACTGGACCGTAACGCTCATCAGCAGAAATTGCAAAACGCCAAAGATTACGAATCTGAATTAAGAACTCTGCATTCTTTAACCATCCTTCTCCTTCATTAATAGCACGCCATACAGGAGCTAGTAAACGTTGTCCACCTAAATCTTCATTCGCAGCAGAATAAGGAAATACATCTCGCACTGTTACACAATTTGGATGAAGTTTTTCTAAGCGGTTGAGAAAAACTTCTTCACCAGGAGTCAATTCGTCACTGGAAAAATCTCCAACTCCTGGTAAAAAGATAATATAGCAGTTTATTTTTTTGACTTTGTTTCCAGAAGTCGGTTCTGGTAAATTATCTAAATTTAATTTATCTTTTTCTTGGTCATCTTGGAAACCTAAATTTTCAGCACCTTCATTTATCCACCACACCAATGTTCCTACAGGTGAAAGTATGCCGGTGATCAGAAATATAGATCCTGCCAAAACTAGTAGTTTTGAAGTTCCACTTTGTAACCAACCCAATATTTGCTGAAATAAACTTAACATTTGTTAATAAAAGAGCTTCTTATTTACGTTTTATACACATTTTTATCTTTTCGTACCTTTTTTCTGATGATATTGAATAAAAACTTAATATAATGATTTTTGCTACCAGTAGCTACAAAAAAATGAGCAAAAATAACAACAAATCAAAGCCAGGGATATTTAAAACGCTAAGAAACGCTCTGACGCTAAATGGAGATTTTTATGAAAATGCTCATAATACTCCAACAAACCGACGAATAGCCTTGATTATTGTGATTTTAGCAGCTCTTTCTCGGGCGGTAGGTAGTGCTGCAATTTTGTTGATTAATTTAACTTCAGTACCTGGTGTATTAATTGTACTTTTGATTGATATAATCGCATTAATACTAGGATACTATTTTTGGACATTCTCAATCTGGAAGATTGGGCAATGGCTAAAGCCAATCGATCCAACCTACAATGATTTACTTAGTCCCATTGGCTTTGCTTACGCACCACAAGTATTGAACTTCTTAACTGTAATACCTTTACTAGGAAGACCGATTGAGTTAATTTTATCACTATGGAGCTTATTAACGGTAATTATTGCAATTCGTGAAGGTTTAGATATTACTACTACAAAAGCAATGTTAATTTGTTTACTAGGGTGGCCATTTATCCAAATTGCCATTGGTTTGGTGCAAGTTATAGAACCTAGGATAGTACAATTATTTACTTGATTACTACTCCTAACCGAGCATACTTGCCTTTTGAAGTCAGGTCGAAATCAAAAGATTTCTTGTGATCGCGCTAGTTTATATCTAGTGCCATATGCGGAAGTTGGGGGTTTTAGAGTAGTATAGGTAGCTAAGGTATAATTAAAGAGTGGTATTGATTGTAAGGAATAACTATGACGCTAACAGGTACGCATTATTTAACACCATTTTTGCACCATATGGGAAAAACATCAGAAGAACAATTGCGAATTAATCAAGCCGCAATGAAACTTCTAAGAAAATGGATAGAAGAAGAAGTATCAGAAGAAGAGTCAATACAAAGAGAAAAATATTTTGATTTCTTTAAAGAAGTAGTTGATAATGAAAGATTATCAGGATACAAAATTTACTCTCAAGAATGATTGTTTTTATAGATAGTGGAGTGCTGGGCTTAGTTTCATCTCCTAGCAATCAAGGAGAAGCTAGAGAATGCAAGGAATGGTTTTACCGTTTACTTGCTAGAAGTATTTATGTAATTACATCTGATATTTGTGAATATGAAGTGAGAAGAAGTTTAATTCTGGCATCGTTCATGAATCCAACGGTTAAAGGTATAGAAAATCTTGATGAACTTCAACAAGTAATTGATTTTTTACCGTTAACAAAAAGTGTTATGAGAGAAGCATCTCTACTTTGGGCTAAAGCTCGAAGTTTAACACTACCAACTGCTGATAATAAAAATATTGATGCAGATATAATTATTGCGGCTCAGTGGAAGCTTTTGACTATGATCCAGATTATAATGTTTAGCTAAAGTTTAAAGATGCTTCTAGTGGCGGGTTTTAGTAGTCATCTTATAAAATTGAGTAGCAATATTATGCCAATCAATAGCACTAAAATGCTCAAAAAAATATTAGAACAAAAGAATTGGACAATATCTGATCTCACTCGTGAGTACGCAAAACTTGAAGAACCCGATTTACCAGCTAATGACGCTATTATTAAGTATGGATCTATGATCCGTAAGGCTGTTAATGACCCTGATCATACAAAACACGGAACTGTTAAAAAGCTTATTGAAATTCTTGGTGGTGAATTAATAGTACGCCACAAGGTTACTGAAGAATTGTTTATGTAATTGTATGAGCATTTTCCCACTAGGATGCAAACCGTCTCCTTGTTGGCGAAGCGATCGCACTTGTGCGGTCTATACTGATTATATTAGTGTAAATTTAAACAAGTAATATGTGTATATTACATAGGTGAGAGTAAAAGATTACAGCAAAGGGATATTTTTTGTAAGTTACGATAGCTTACAGCGCCGACAAGGAGTTAGTTGACTCGTTGACGGTAGACACGGTGTGGGCAATCGCAAGGTGACAGAAGATATATTGTCATTGCTACTACAAATATTAAGCACTTGGAACGTTTTACTGAAGCTAAAGGTTGGAAAAATATTCATTGATAAAAGCCAATGAAAACATAGTAGGGGTACGGCATTAAAAATCTCATAGTTTGACGATAATTTTACGGTTGCCGTAACCCTAATCAGTTTACTTTTACCTTTTTTTCCTATCCTCGGATACGTTGTGCATCACCAACTAGCCATCTATTACTAGTAGCATCCCATACTAAAGAAAAACGTACAGAAGCGGAGGATTGCTTGCCGTTTTTTAATAAATATGTAAGTTGAGCATCTACTGTCGCTGCTTGCGAACCTACTTTTTGTAAGCTGACTTGCTCAATTTCTATTTGTTGTACTGTTCCACCCCACCAATCAATGTAAGAAAGATAACCTTTCGGGTGGATACTTTTATTACTTTGAAAAGAGGGAGATAATTGATTCCATGCTGATTCAAATTCACCGCTATTAATAGTTGTGTAGTAATTTTCGACAAATTTTTCTGGAGATATTCTATCTACTTGTGGGGGTGTTGTGGGTGAGGGAGTTGGTAAGGGGGTTGGTTCAATAGGAGTGGGAGTAGGTATAACCGTAGGTGAGATTGTCGGAATTTCTGTACTAGGAGTTTTTATGGGTACAGGTATTGTATCTTCAGTCTCTACAGGTTCTGGGGTTCGTTGTACAATTGGGGGTGTTCTTGGTCTGATTGTTTGCCTAGGAGTTGGAGTCTCTTGAGGTTCTACAGGTGTTTTGGTAACTTGATTTGATGGGGTAGTGGGTTCTGGGGTTATTTGTGTAACTTTTTCTGATGGTCTGTTAAATAAACCAAGACCAAAAGCTAATGCTGCTCCCACTAAACTAACAGCAATTAGACCTATTAATAATATTCCCTTATTTGAACTTGGTTGACTAGGAATGTGATGAGAAATAATGATTGGAACTGTATTTTGGGCATTTTCTCCTGGTGGTGAGTAAGGAATTGTCGGATTAACAGTAACTGCACTCCTTTGTAAAGCATCAAGCATTTCTGTTGCAGTCGCAAACCGATCGCGCGGGTGATAGGCGATCGCTTTATCTAAGATTGATTTGAGAGTTGGGCTAATATTAGCAGCATAACGATACCAAACAATTTCTCCATTACGTGGATCTGTCTCTAATTCTTGGGGTTGTTTACCTGTAAGTAAATAAATCGCTGTTAATCCTAAACTATATAAATCACTAGAATAAAGTGGTCTACCAGCTGCTTGCTCGCTTGGCATAAATCCGGGTGTACCAATGATAATGGAGTTGGTAGAATTACCATTAGTACCGATCACTGTTCCCATAGCTTCTCGCACCGCACCGAAATCAATCAAAACAGGTTTACCATCTCGGTAACGCAAAATAATATTATCTGGTTTAATATCTCGGTGAACGATGCGTCTATTATGTATATACTCTAAGACTGGCAATATATTTACTAATAATTCTATAACAGCATCTTCAGTAAATAACCCGCTTTGCATTTTAGCAGTTAGCGTATCCCCTTCAATCCACTCTTGAACTAAGTAAAATTGTCCTTGAGATTGAAAGTAAGCATACAACGTGGGAATTTGGTCAGTGGATCCTCCCAATTCCTCTAAAGTTGCTGCTTCTCTTTTAAACCGCTCCTGAACTAACTGATATACTTGGGGATTATTCTGAATTGGTCTGAGTAATTTTACTACACAACGACGATTAGATGGCATTTGGGTATCTTCCGCTAGGAAAGTTTCACCAAATCCACCACTTCCCAAAGTCTGAATCACTCGATAACGGTTGTTTAGCAGCATTTGCATCGCTTAGCACGATTATAACATCAAGGATACCGTGGTATATCTTACAGCGTTTACATTATTAAAAGCCACAGGTAAAGATGCGTAGATAGTCTAATGACCTGCTGTAAAAACCTGGCTTGCAGTTAAATGTATGTTTGAAAATACTTTGGAAACAAGTATATCGTTATTTTGGAACAGTTGTTTTTGATACTGATCGTTAATTAAAGTACAAATTGTAATCGTTGGTTGTTTAGATTTACCAATGTATTCTCTGCCACCAATACCTAAATAATCTATAATCCAGTATTCAGGCACACCTAGTATTGCATAATCTTCAACCTTCCTAGCGTAGTCATTTTGCCAGTTTGTGCTGACAACTTCAATAATAAATTTGATGGAGGTTCCCAAAGTAATCACAGGCTCCCGTTGCCATAAAGGTTCATTTACAAGCTTACTTTTATCCAGTACAATCACATCAGGACGAAAAGAAGTCTCGGTTCCTAGTAATTTGATGAGGCATCGGTAGGGAATAAAGTAATCTGGGTAGTGTTTGTCAATCTCCACATTCAGCTTTCGTCCCATAAAAGCTGCTACTTGCTCATGAGGCCCAGTCGGTTCCATTTCTATCAGTTCCCCATCGATTAACTCGTAGCGTTCATTGTCAGCATACTGGGTAATAAATTCATCAACAGTTATAAACTTTGGTACTGCTTGAACCATCTTATTTTCTCTTCTTGATTTTATCTAGCATATAGTAGATCCGGTTGGGGCGGGTTTGAATCGAGCAGGCTGTGTTTATCCAAGATATGATCGCAAAACCCGCCCTTACATCTAGCATATAGTAGATCCGG
>Ga0224723_1000348_pt1 | contig 32526 bp, 35 predicted proteins | sample Balambano_FR2_Me_FD_161647 | JGI IMG/M metagenome (GOLD analysis project Ga0224723, IMG submission 161647) | Freshwater sediment microbial communities from Lake Towuti, South Sulawesi, Indonesia - Balambano_FR2_MetaG | ecosystem: Environmental > Aquatic > Freshwater > Lake > Sediment | place... | reverse complement strand
CGATACTTACCAGCAGTATCTAGACCTCGCTCTATATTGACATCGGACACCCCAACTAGTTCTACATCTTTAAATCGACTCAGAACACGGGTATGATGCTGGCCCATATTCCCCACGCCAATAACACCAACGCGGATGGGATCGGGCAAATTGCGGGATATGCTCATGTCTAGGGCAGATGACGAAATTAAATGTGACACGCCTGTCCCTCCTTGTAGGGGACGAAGATACGCGATAGCGAAGCTTAAATCAGGATTTTGGGCCGTTTCCGAATGATCCAGCCCAAGACAAATCATCCAGATACTATCACAATGCTTAGACTAGTGAAGATTAGCAACGAAATTTGAAATTACTGATGCAATACCATACTGAGACCTGGCTCTTTTGCTAGCTCCTGTCAGCCTTAGCTTAACGAGCCAGGTTTAGCTGATTCGCAGTTGTGTGTCAGTTTGTCGGGTGTCTCAGCCCCGGAGTTGCTCTACTCTCGCTCTGGTGACTTTCCCCTCCGTTTGGCGCTGAAGGTAAATCAGCTTTGAACAAGGGTTCCAGGGTCTTGACTAAAATGCTTTCCAGCTTTGGGCCTTCGGTAGACAGTACGATCCATTCTCGATTGGCGTAAATCAGGCTCTCACCCTCTGCCGGAATTTTTTGCATTTGGTAAATTAAAAAGCCGCCTAGGGTCTGGTAATCCTCGCTGTAAGGGAGATTAAGACCAAGCCACTCGTTAACCGTATAGAGATCGGTCTGGGCTTTAATCTGGTAGGTTTGTGGGTCAATTGGATGAATGGTATCGCTATTAGGCTTATGCATGTCGCCCATGATTTCGTTAGTCAAATCACGCAGGGTTAATAGCCCAGCGGTGCCGCCAAACTCATCCACCACCATGACCAACTCCTGGCCGGTACGCTGCATAATCGCCAGAATTTCATGCAGCGGTGCGTACTCTGGAACAAGTCGGGCCGGTTTAACCCAGGGCTGAATCAGGCTATCTGGGTTAATTTGCTGTTTGGCCAAAGGATGTAAGAGGTGTTTAAGATCGACCACGCCCTGAATATCATCTAGCGAATGGCCTATGACCGGGTAGCGGGAGTGCCCAGTAGTGGCTACCGCCTCCAATAAATCGGCAAAGGTGGCTGACAACTCAATGGCATCAATTTGGGTTCGAGGAACCATGATGTCTTCAGCCGTCACGGCTCGAAATTCAAAGACGTTATTCAGCAGCTCTCGCTCTTCTGCTTCCAGGTCCGGTGTTTCAGTAGTTGTGCGAATAATCAGCTGAAGTTCTTCTGGGGTTAAGCGACTGTAGCCAAACTGGTCGCTGTAGTCAATGTTGGCCAAGCGCAATAGCAGCCGGGTAGATTGGTTTAAAATCCAAATAAAGGGGCTGAATAGCCGGGTAATAGTCAGGCTAGGCGGCCCTAAAAAGCGGGCGAGTTGCTCAGGGTAGAGCATTGCAACGGATTTCGGGCAAAGCTCACCCAGCACAATCTGTAAGTAGGCGACCAAGAAGAACGCCATTGGAATGGCGATGGTGTGGGCTAGTGCCTCGCCTTGCCAGATCGGTAAGGCGGTCTGGGCTAGCCAAAAGGCCAGGATTGTAGCCATAGTACTTTCTCCTATCCAGCCCAGGGCGAGGCTAGATAGGGTAATGCCCAGTTGGGTAGTAGACAAGAGCCGGCTCAGGCTGCGTTGAAGTTGCTGTACGGTCTTGGCCTGCACGTCGCCCTGAGCTACTAGCTGGCTAATGCGAGATTGCCGCACCGATACAATGGAAAACTCAGCCGCTACAAAGAAAGCATTGAGGCTAATCAACAAAAAAACAGCCAGTAGTCGAGAGGCAATGGCCGCTATTGACAGGGTTTCTGGAATGACCACGCTCAGCAATAGAAGAGGGAAATACATGACAGTGAGTAGCGGTCGCAAAGTGGCCTACAGTACGAACGTGTTTGGCATGACCACGATTTACTGAGCCTCACCGTTAATACGCGCTTTCACCTGCTCTAGAATCTCCGCTTCGTTGGCCAACATTACCCCTCCCTGGCCGTTGGCGGCGGTCTCTCGGCTAATGGGGGTGCCGCTGCTTGGTCGGGCTTCGGGCTGCCGAACACCCGTCAGTGCTTGCCGCCCCAGAGTGAAGCCCCACGATGCACTTACGACTCCAGCACCAATCATCAGGGAGAGCAAAATTAACGTAAACGCCACGGCAGGGTTCATTGGTCGTGTCCTCAGAAGAACTAGCCCACAGGTTAGAGAGCTTATTCTAGCAATATCTGGCCCAGCTAAAATGAGTTGGGCATGAGCCAGATAGAGTCTAAATAGTCAGTCTTGCCTATAGCTTTATCTAAACGAATTTAAAGATACCTAACGAGGTTAGCACTACCGCCTACAATAGGAAGGAAAACCAGGGTTGGCCGAGCGGATTAGGCAGCGAACTCATAATTCGCCTCAGGCAGGTTCAACTCCTGCACCCTGGATGCTGCACTACCTAACTAAGCGCACAAATAAGCCCCTATGGGATAGGGCTGATTGGCAGCGCTCCTACAGGGGTTTATCTAGTCAAACCTTTGAGTTTTAGCTAGCCCGTCTAGAACGACTCGAAAATGAACTCGCTACCCGTGGCGGGAAATTGGCTGCTGGGCATGGTCAACAGGCTGCTTGTGTAAGGCGTGTTCAAATCAGGCACCCGCAGGGTGGGATCTACGGTGGTCTGCAAGCGCATTAAATCTCGAAAGGCGGCAGAGGTAGCGTGGGTATCCCAGTCAAGCTCACGTTCTGGAAAACCAAAACCAAAAATACGAGCGGTTTGGCGGCTAATGGTGCGGTTACTGAAATAATCGCCAGAGTAGGTAGACAGAAGGTCAGTAAAAGCGTCGGGAATGGTTTGAGTCGTCGTTCTACTGGCCTCTTGCGCCCAGCCCGCTGGAGCAGCTACTACGGCCATAGTCAGCACCATTAGCGTCCCAGAGATATGCTTTAATCGAATGGCCATCGCCAACAAGCCTCCTCAATACCGTGCAGAACAATAGGGCATCATAACGTGCCCATTCAAGCTGGGCGCAGTCCCCCACGTCCTTTTATATCGCAACTGATCAAAACCGGCGCATTTTCAGGAAAAATAACGGCATGAATGACTCATGTTTGGATCTTTCTGGGTCTCAGCTTGTCACGTTAGGTGTAGAAGAGCTGAGATCGCTCCTCCTCGACCTAATTTGCCAGGGTGCTTACCAGGAGGGTGACTTTGTCCTTACCTCTGGGCAGCGGAGCAGTTACTACATCAATGGCAAGCTGGTAACGCTGCATCCCCAGGGGGCGCTGATGGTAGGGCGGCTGTTGCTAGAGCATTTGGCTCCAGAGGTGGTCGGCGTAGCTGGGTTGACCCTGGGAGCCGATCCTATAGTGACGGCTGTGAGTTTAATGGGGGTCTATGCCGATCGCCTGCTGTTTCCGCTAATTATTCGCAAAGAAGCCAAGGGTCACGGTACCAAAGCCTACATCGAAGGCGTGACGTTGCCCGAGGGTAGCGCCATTACAGTGCTGGAAGATGTGGTAACTACAGGCCAATCAGCCCTTAAAGCGGTGGAGCGGCTCCAGTCCGCCGGGTACCGCGTTAACCAAATCCTGGCCTTAGTCGATCGGCAACAGGGCGGGGCCGAACTTTATGCCGACAAGGGGTTAGCCTTCCACGCTCTCTTCACCATTCGGGATATTCAAACCCACTGGGCCAGTCGTCAGCCCTAGTTAGCATGATCTTGTCTCGTCGCCCTGATATTGGGTTCATACCCACCCCGCCCGATGCAGCAGCAACTATGCTCAGGCTAGCGGAGCTTACCCCCGCTGATCGAGTTTATGACCTGGGCTGTGGGGATGGCCGCCTCCTGTTGCAGGCTGCTCTGACCTATGGCGCTAGCGGTGTAGGCATTGATGTCGATGCCGGGTTGCTGGAACTGGCCAGAGCCAAGGCTGAAGCGGTTGGGTTGGGCAATCGCCTCACCTTCATCCAGGGCGACCTCTTCACCAGCGACCTCCAGTCCGCCACCGTGGTGCTGATTTACCTCTTACCTCACCTCAACCTGCGTCTGCGCCCCCGTTTGCTCAATCAACTTCGACCAGGTAGCAGAATTATCTCCCACCAGTTCGATATGGGCGACTGGCTTCCAGAAACCACCCTCAAGCTGAATCCTTCCGAAGAAGATTCCATCCTCTACCGCTGGCGCATCCCCTAACCTGACCCCCCTAACCTATCCCTTATCCGCTCATCTCCAGTAACTTCTCTGCCACCCCATCCGCCACTGGCATAACCGACAGCCGATTGCCGCGCCGCACTACCCACAGCTCATCTGGCGTAAAGGTCGCTTTGAGTTGGTCGAGCGTGACGATGGTTTTGAAGGTTTCCACATAGCTCACCGTCACTGTGTACCAGCGGGGGTTGTCTTTGGGAGATTTGGGGTCATAGTACTGGCTGGCCTGATCAAACTGAGTGGGATCCACAACGTTGGTTTCCACAATTTTCATCAGGCCAACAATGCCCGGCGGCTTGGTGTTGGAGTGATAGAAAAAGGCCAAATCTCCCAGGGCCATGCTGGTCAGAAAGTTGCGGGCCTGGTAGTTGCGGACACCATCCCACAATTCGGTTTGGTCTCGTTTAAGGTCGTCGATGCTGTACACATCGGGCTCAGATTTCATCAACCAGTAGGCCATGACCGAGGGCTGTCTCCAAAGGGATTAGGTGAGATGTGGTAGTGGTGCTGAGGGTAGCTCGTCGCCCACCTGCTTCGCCGCCGTAGGCTAAGGCCAGGGCCAGGGCACCAGACGGCGCACTAGACAGGCGCTCTGCCCACTCAATTGCCACAATACCGGGCGCAGTTTCTTGCTCATCCCAGTAGCGCTCCAGATAGAGCGAGTCTACTTCAGTAGTGCTAAGGCGATATAGATCAACATGGTAAAGGGGAACGCGCCCTTCTAGATACTCGTTGACCAGGGTAAAAGTAGGGCTGCTGATGGGGTCGGTGATGCCCAAGCCAGCTCCTAGCCCCTGAACCAGGGTAGTTTTGCCGCTGCCTAAATCTCCTGACAGCAACAGCACAGTAGGGGCCGTCAGGCATTGGCCCAGCCGCTCCCCCAGTTGCCGAGTCGCTAGCTCATCTGGTAAATCAATCACAACGGAATGACGATTCATTGGGGTGTTCCCATTAGTCTCCTCAAAGATGGCCGCAAAAGGCCAGTGTATATTCCTTGTTAATTATCAAGTGCCCTGGGCCTAAAAAGGCCAGGATTGCCCTCCTGAATGGCCTGATCTCACCTATCTTCAGACGCTGAACCCATCCCACTACCCCACCATCTTCTTTCTCTTCCCTCTCCCTTTTCCCCCCTTCCCCATGATCATCACTGTGGCCAGCTTCAAAGGAGGCGTGGGCAAAACTACCACCGCCATCCACCTGGCAGCCTTCCTTCAGGGCTATGCAGAAACCCTGTTGATTGATGCGGATCCCAACCGCTCGGCCCTGGCCTGGGCAAGTCGAGGGGAGTTGCCCTTTCAGGTAGTGGATGAGTGGCAGGCCAGCGATCGCCTCCGACCCGGCGGTCATGTGGTCATTGATACCCAAGCTCGCCCGACACCCGATGATCTCTCCCTGCTAGCCAACACCTGCGACTTGCTGGTGCTGCCTACTACACCGGATATTTTGGCCCTGGACGCGCTGGTGCTAATGGTGGAATATCTGACCCAGGCCCGAACTACCACCTATCGCATCCTGCTGACCGTGATTCCACCCCGACCCAGCCGAGCCGGTGAGGAGGTGCGGGCCATGCTTAAAAACACGGGACTGCCAGTGTTTGAGGGCGGCATTCGGCGCTACTCGGCGTACCAAAAGGCGGCTCAGCAGGGCAAGGTGGTCTACGATGTCAAAGATCCCAAAGCCGAATCAGCCTGGCAAGATTATGAAGCTGTGGGTAAAGAACTGATTGGGTGATTTCAAGAGGCAAAAAATACAAGGCAAAAGGCAAAAGGTGGAAGAGGAATCCTAGACGTATTCAGGTACTATTAATCCTCGGTTTACCATCCCCGGTTTAGACAAAAACAAGGACTAGCAGACGATATGAAGTTTCAGCGCAGCACAGTGATCTTAGTAGGCGTTGCATTACTGCTGGGAGCCGGAGTGCTTATAGCCGAGTCGCAGCGGGCTAGAACGCCTGAAACCGCTGAGTTAGGCGACAACCAAGCCCCTATTCTTGACTTTGCCGAAACCGATGTTGCAACTCTGATGGTGGAGCGGGCGGGAGAAACCCTGGTGTTTGAGCGGGATGAGCAAGATACCTGGCAAATGGTTGAGCCAGAGACCAGCCCGGCAGAACCCGGTGCGGTGGCCTTTCTGCTGAGCCGCCTCAACACCGACGCTCCTCTCCAGATGGTAACTATGGGGCCGGATCAGGTCAGCGAGTTTGGCTTCACAACTCCCCTTGGCACGGCCACCGTAACCTTAAAGGATGGCACTAAGCATGTACTCATTCTGGGCGGGGAAGACTTCAGTGGCAACGCTAACTACGCGGTAATTGATCCGTCTACCTGGCCGCCAGCACCCAATAGCGCAGAGTACGACGTTCTGGTAGTGACCCGTGATGTGGCCAATGGCATCAACCGTCCCCTAGAGGAATGGAAGATGCCGGTGGAGGCTCCGACTCCAGATGCTTCTACCCCGACCCAGCCCCCGCAGGCTGAAGACTCCGCTCCTGACTCCTCTTCTAACCCATCTGACGGTGATTTGGATACTAACACAGAAGACACAGAAGCTCGCCCAACTCCGGCCCCTGGAAGCGAAGCCGACACCACTGACTGAGCTTTGCGAGAGTGATAGGCTAGGCCAAGCGTCATCCTGATTTCTCGCTATGGGTTCTCCGACTGCTGTGCTGTTGGTATCTTGCCCCGACCAAAAGGGGCTGGTGGCCAAGATTGCCAACTTCATCTATGCCAACGGCGGCAACATACTCCATGCTGACCAGCATCGTGACCCAGAGGTGGGGCTATTTTTGTCGCGTCTGGAATGGGAGTTAGAAGGCTTTAATCTACCCCGTGACATTATTGGGCCAGCTTTTAATGCCATCGCCCAGCCTCTTGGGGCCGACTGGCAACTCCACTTTTCCGATGCAGTGCCGCGCCTCTCTATTTGGGTGAGCCATCAAGATCACTGCTTGCTCGACCTGCTCTGGCGGCATAAAGCAGGGGAGTTCAAAGCCAAAATCCCCCTCATTATCAGTAACCATCCCCACCTCCAACCCATTGCTGAGCAGTTTGGCATTGACTTTTGCCATGTCCCCATCACTAAGGACGCCAAAGCCAAGGGAGAACGGCAACAGCTTGACCTTCTGAAGGACTATGGCATCGACCTGGTTGTGCTGGCCAAGTATATGCAGGTGCTGTCACCCGATTTCCTCCACGACTTTAAGCAGGTAATTAACATCCACCACTCCTTCTTGCCCGCTTTTATGGGGGCCAACCCCTATCACCGGGCCTACCAGCGAGGGGTGAAAATTATTGGCGCTACGGCTCACTACGTTACCTCTGACCTGGATGAGGGGCCGATTATTGAGCAGGATGTAGTCCGCATTAGCCACCGCGATGACGTGAAGGAACTCATCCGCAAGGGCAAGGATGTGGAGCGCATTGTCTTGGCTCGCGCTGTGCGGCTGCATCTCCAGAACCGCACGCTGGTTTACGGCAATCGCACGGTTGTTTTTGGGTAAACTCGTTGCCCTCCACGGCTAGCTTTGAGAAAATCCCCAGCTAAACGCCATCTGATCAGCACTGAAGTTCGGCAGGTTTCCCACGTAATTCTAAAACAGTTAATTTTTACGATTCATGCCGTTGAGTGAGAAGCATTGAGGCGCAACCTCTTTGGGTTGTCTTATCTCTTCAGCTACGGTCATCTCCTGTTATCAGGTCTTTAAACGTTGACAGGGAACCCAGCTAAGCCAGATTCCCTGTGCATTCTCAAATTCAAGCCCGTATCCTAAACCTTAGCCATTGCCACGCCGCTTCAGGGCAGCTACCATCTGTTCGCGCACAGCCTTAGCCCACTGATCAAACTCTACCTCGGAGCGATTGGCCTGTTTCGTAGCGGTTACTAAATTCTGCTCATTCATATCCCGTTTCATGGTTTTGTACTCTAGAAAATCTCCACACAAACAACTTCCCAGTCGGCTTTCGCCAACTAACTCGATTATTCCCGTAATAAATCCCCCTCTGCAACACCTTTTGGTAGAGATTTCATTACCTGGTGGGGGGTATGTAAGGAGACCTTGACGAGGCGAGGGACGGAAGGCGGCGGAAGAAGGGGAAGAGAGAAGACAAGGAAATCGCCAATCCAAAATCTAAAATCCAAAATCGACCTGGGCAGAGGGCAGAAGACCCATTTTGCACGCTCGACGGTCATTTAATGTCAGGAAATGGCTGACAACCTGGGAAGAGAGTGTTAAATGTAATGGCCTTAGAAGAGATCAGCGGCAAAATGGGCCTAACTCATTTGACACTATGGTGATTCAACTCCTATGCGACCCATTCGCACCTTTAACGTTACCCCTGCTCTGCCTCAGCGACTGGAGGCTCTCCGCACCCTGGCCTATAACCTGCATTGGGACTGGGATGTTGAAACCGTAGATTTGTTTCGGCGCTTGGATACTGACCTTTGGGAGTCTAGCCGCTACAATCCGGTGCTGATGCTGGGCACCATCAGCCAGGATCGGCTGAATGAGATTGCCGAGGATGAAGGATTCCTGGCTCAGATGGATCGGGCCGCTCAGCGCTTGGAAGACTATTTGCGCGATCGCACCTGGTACAAAAAATACCGCACCAGCCCAGCCTCTGGGGAATGCTACGCCTACTTTTCGATGGAGTTTGGGCTGACTACCTGTATGCCCGTTTACTCTGGTGGTTTGGGGGTGCTGGCTGGCGACCATCTGAAATCGGCTAGCGATTTGGGGCTACCTCTAGTGGGGGTGGGGCTGCTTTATCAAGAAGGCTATTTTGCCCAGTACCTCAATGCCGACGGCTGGCAGCAAGAGCGCTACCCCATCAACGATTTTTACAATATGCCGCTGCATTTAGAGCACGATGCCGATGGCAATGAACTGCGGATTGGGGTGGAATATCCAGACCGCACCGTATACGCGCGGATATGGCGGGTACAGGTGGGCACGGTGCCGCTCTATTTGCTAGACACCAACATTGAGCCTAACAACCAGTATGACCAGGATATTTGCGATCGCCTCTACGGCGGCGACATCGACATGCGCATCCATCAGGAAATCATGCTGGGGATTGGCGGCATTCGCATGCTCAAAGCGCTGGGGCTGAATCCCACCGCTTACCACATGAACGAAGGCCACTCAGCCTTTATGGCCCTAGAGCGGATTTGCGCTTTTATGGATGAAGCCGGACTGAGCTTTGCCGAGGCCCTTCAGGTGGCCCGGGCCAGCCAAATGTTCACTACCCATACCCCAGTGCCGGCTGGCATTGACCTGTTTCCCCCCGAAAAGGTGCTGCACTACCTGGGCCACTACCAGCAGCGCTTTAGCCTGGGGGATGAGGAGTTTCTGGCCCTGGGGCGTACTGATACAGGCGACTTTTCGGCCCCGTTTAGTATGGCGGTGCTGGCGATTAAAACGGCAACCTTTATCAATGGCGTGAGCAAGCTTCATGCCGAGGTGTCTCGCGAAATGTTCAGCGAACTTTGGGCTGGGCTACCCCTTAACGAAGTTCCTGTCCATGCGATTACCAATGGGGTACACGCTCGCAGTTGTGTAGCCAAATCTACCCAGGCCCTGTACGACCGCTACCTTGGCCCCAACTGGTCGCAAGCTAATCCGGGAGTGTCCCTGTGGGAAAGGGTTCACACCATTCCTGATGATGAACTGTGGCGCAACCACGAGCAGTGTCGGTCGCACCTGGTGGTAACGGTGCGAGAGCGCCTGGCCAAAAGCTTGATAGAACGGGGCGGTTCTGCCCGCGAGCTAACTGAGGCTCGGGAATGCCTGGATCCCTTTGTGCTAACCGTGGGTTTTGCCCGGCGGTTTGCCACCTACAAGCGGGCCACCCTCTTCCTTCACGACCTGGAGCGCATTCGCAAATTAATTAATGGAACTGGCCAGGGCCGCCGGGTACAGTTTGTGATTGCAGGCAAAGCCCACCCCAAGGACATTCCTGGCAAAGAGCTGATTCGCAGCATCATTCACTTTACTCGCGACGAAGGGCTGAGTCGTTCCATTGTGTTTGTGCCCAACTACGACATTCACCTATCGCGGGATATGGTGGCGGGCTGCGATGTCTGGCTCAACAACCCCCGTCGCCCCCGCGAAGCCAGCGGCACCAGCGGCATGAAGGCGGCCATGAACGGACTTCCCAACCTCAGCGTGCTGGATGGCTGGTGGGATGAAGCCGACTACATTCGCACCGGCTGGCCCATTGGCCACGGCGAAGACTACGACGACCCTGACTACCAGGACGATGTGGAAGCCAACGCCCTTTACGACATCCTGGAAAAAGAGATCGTTCCGCTCTTCTACGAGCGCGATAAGGAGGAGATTCCCCGCGGCTGGGTGGCCAAAATGAAGCAGGCGATTTACTTCAACACCCCTCAGTTCAACACGGCCCGCATGGTCAAGGACTACGCCAACCACGGCTACTTCGCGGCTAGCGATCGCGCTCAAACCCTGATTTCCCAAAACTACGGCCCTGGTCGAGAGCTAGCTGTTTGGCAGTTGCGGTTGACGGAGCACTGGTATGACATTCGGTTTGAGGAAATTGCTATCTCTGCAGCGGCTGACCTGCGCGTCAACCAGCCTTTTAAGGTGGTTGCTTGCATACAGCTAGGGGCCATTACCCCTGATGATGTGCAGGTGGAACTGTACCAGGGCACCGTGGGTGTAGATGGCGAAATTCACGCTGGTTTTGCCATACCCATGACTTACCAGGGGCAAGATGCTAACGGCAGAAGCTTCTACGTCATAGAGGTGGAATACAGCGCCAGTGGCCTGCAAGGGCTTTCCCTGCGGATTTTGCCCAAGCATCGGTATCTGAACAGCCCTTACGATCCCAAGTTGATCCTCTGGGCCAACCCAGAACAGGTAGCGATTGTCTCCACATCCACGGGGCTAGAAAAGCCTGAGGTGGTGTTGATGTAAGCCCGCAACTTATTCTAATGAGCCAGTTCGTACAGCGTTTTCTGGATGGTGAGGGACAGCCTATTGCCTGAAATTAACAGTTTTATGGCCATTCTTCGCCACAGTCGAGAGTTAGGAATGATGGATGACTGATTTACTCAAACTCGCTGTCAATGGCACCCTAATGCGGGGGCTAGAACTCAACCAAAACCTGCTCAATGCCGGAGCAGAGTTTCTCTACGAAACCACCACCACCCCAACCTATCGCCTTTGGTCAATTCACGACCGTCACCCCGCTATGCTGCGGGTTGGTGAAGGGGGTGTGGCGGTCGCTTTAGAAGTCTGGCAGCTACCGGCTCAGGGCTTGGCGCAGATTTTGCTGCAAGAACCACCAGGGTTGTGCATTGGTAAAGTTACCCTCAGTACTGGTGAGACGGTTTTGGGTGTATTGGGAGAACCCTTTTTGTGCGAAGGGCAGCGAGAAATTTCTGAATTTGGAGGCTGGCGATTGTATGTGGCAACCGCGAATATTCACGCCTGATTCAATAATGGTGTGAGGGGATACGGCTAGACTGCTGTGGCCTTGCTAGGCTGTAACTGTGTTGTAAAAATATCCTATTACAATCGGGTACTACAGCTAGTTCGGATGTTGTTTTGGTCAGTTCATTGAGGGGTATGGCGCTTTCGTCAATTGATAGTAAAAGTATTACCGGGAACGATAACTGTGGTTGACTTTTAATTCAGGAACAGTAGAGCATGGAAATTCCTCAAGCCGTCATTGATGATCTAATCTTAACCCTCCATCACGCCCAACATTCGACCGTCTTGCTGGGTGGCACCAGTGGCAGAACCAGCCGGGATGTCACTCTCCATGTCGAGCATTTACGCCATCGTAGCCAGCGGCAAGCGATTGATGCCGTCATTAGCCGGGTGATTGAATTTGCCAGCGAAGATGTCAAGGCGCAGCTCTCAGCAAGTTACTGTAAATCGTCTAATTTGCCTTAGTTAGTGGGTTGATCTTCACTATGGGATTAAATACTTCCCAATCTTAAATAGTGGAGATTGAGGACAACACAACTCGGTTCACATAAGTTTCTCCGTAAGGTGCAAAATCGGTTTAAGATGCCTCTGTACCCTAGGCAATCTGCCTAAATTAAGGTCGCAGAGTGTAGTCATGGCTTCGTCGCTTTGGCGCAAAGATATAACGCGGTTTTGCAGAAATTACCTGGTCTATTTTCTGCCGGTTACCTTTCTGCTCTACCTACTTTTAGAAAGCTACCAGATTGACTTTCGCAGCTTTTATCTGGCGGGCAAGTCAGTATTGCTAGGGCTAGATCCTTACCTCAATTACGTCGGCGTGCGGCCAGAGTTCTATGGCCCGGTTAACTCAGAAACAGCGCCGTTTTCAGGCTTCCGCTATCCACCCATGGCGGCTTTGGTGTTTGCTCCGCTGGGATGGCTGCCCTATGCTACAGCCAGGGTGTTGTTTACGCTGGCGATGCTTGCCCTCCTAGGTCTGCTTAGTTTTCATCTGGTGCGCCGCAGCCAGTTCGCAATTCCAGGAGAAGCGCTGTTGTTTATAATTGTTAGCTTCCCGGTGCTGGCCCTGGTAGAGCGAGGCCAGGTGGATAGTCTGATGCTGTACTTCACGGCCCTGGCCTACTGGTTGAGCAAAAATCATCGCTGGACGTGGCTGGCCTCATTTTTATTGGCTTTTGCTGGCGTTTTCAAGATTTTTCCCCTGGTGGTGCTAATTTTCTACGGAGTGCGTCGGCAGTGGCGGTTTGTGGTTAGCACCACTCTCTGGGCCATAGGGCTACTGGTGCTGCCCTACGGATACTTTGGTCAGTCGGTATACGCCAATTTTTTGAAACGCACGTTGCCCAGCTATTTCGGTAATCTAACCAGCGACCTGCCGATCACCCTGCATGGTCAGGGCATTGTCCTCGGCAAAATCGTACAGTCTGTGGATGCTGACAATCTGCTGTTGACCCACGACTTCGTCAATGGCTTTATGAATTCGTTGCTCAGTAGCAGTCCCGTAGGGTCTCTGATATCAGGCACCATCTTGACTGGGTTGCTGGTGGTGGCAACGCGCCAGTGCCCGGTTGATTTTCAGTTCTACGCTTTTCTGAATGTGATTAACCTCTACAACCCAGTCGCCTGGATTATGGGCCTAGTCTGGTATATTCCGTTGTTTTTATACCTATATCCTCGTGTAACCCGACTGGGGCAGTTTTTGCTACTGCTACCGCTGTTTATGCCGCCTTTTCTCAATACCAATGCCGTGTGGGCCTATGTTTTGAGCCTTGTCTTCGCACTGGCATACCGAATGCCGGGCTGGGGGCGATCGCTTTTCCTTGAATCAGCCTTTTCTTAATGCTCTACAGCCCTCGCTACCTGGCTCATTGAGGTTTCTCTATAAAAGGTGGCTATCCCTATTTGCATAAATCAGGCTATGGGAAAAATGCTGAATCCATGCCGCTTTGCGGCAGTTTTAGCGAGTTAACGCCATTGCAACATCTTGTAGCGTGATGAAGTTATATGTATAACGTTAGATGAACAAACCTGTCACTTTGTAGAAGAAGTATAGTCTAATGCTCTCTTCTTGAGATTTTTGTGCATGTTTGTTTTTTGGCTTGTTTTGGTGTGCATCAACGTGTAAGTTTGAGAGTCTGATTTAAGGATTGTCCCGTTGTCTAAGGAATTAAAACCCCCACTTCTATTTTTGGCACCCTTCCAAGACTGGGGTAAGCAAGCGCTTCACATCATCGACCTGCGTTTGGCGCTGGTAATTGGCCTATTGGCGTTTCTGATGACCGTTAGTTTTGATGCCGCCCGAAACCCGGCGGAAGCGGCTGATTTTGCCAATCGCCCTGGATCGCCGCTTGGCTTACTACCGGTTACTGTCGTTGATGATGCAATCCATCCGGCGGATAGTCTCAGCCGTTGGGACGCCGCAACCGCTGTCTCAGCTCAGTCTACAGATAGTCTGCTAGGGCCTGCCCACCAGCTTCATCATGGAATGCTAACAACGGCCTCCATCGTGAATGATCGCCTGACCACCGCCCGCTTCTCTACAGGGCAGTCCTCCGACTAATTGGCTGCAACAGGCCCTAGCCGCGACCTTTATCTAAAACCCGTACAAACCTGGGGCACCCCCAATTAACCGACGAGAGCTAAGGCTAAAATAGTATGTTGGCTTACCGGGCTGTTTGCTTGGAAGCAAGTTTCCTATGGCAAATGGGCCTGGTTAGCTGTGCCTTTTGCCCCTCATTCACTCAACTCAGCGGTTTTCCCTATGACCTCCTCCATTCGCTTTCTGATGTGCTCTCCCCACTATTACGAAGTGGACTACGTAATAAACCCCTGGATGGAGGGCAACATTCACCGTTCATCCCTGGAGCTTGCCCAGGAGCAGTGGCAAAGTCTTTACCAAATCATTGCTGATCGCGCCAATGTAGACCTAATCAAGCCTCAACCTGGCTGGCCTGATATGGTGTTTACCGCCAATGCCGGACTAATTTTGGGGAACCAGGTCGTGCTGAGCCGCTTTTTGCACCCTGAGCGCCAGGGAGAAGAGCCTTTCTTCAAGGAGTGGTTTGAGGGGCAGGGCTACACGGTTTATACCCTGCCGTCTGGTCTACCCTTTGAAGGAGCCGGAGACGCCCTGCTAGACCGGGAAGGCCGCTGGCTGTGGGCGGGCTACGGGTTTCGTACCGAGCTAGATTCCCACGCTCTGGTGGCTCAATGGTTAAACATTGAGGTGCTATCGCTGCATTTGATGGATGAGCGGTTTTACCACCTGGATACCTGTTTCTGCCCCCTTACAGATGGCTACCTGCTCTACTATCCGCCCGCCTTTGATGCTTACTCCAACCGATTAATTGAGCTACGGGTACCTGCCGAAAAGCGCATTGCGATTGACGAGGCCGATGCCATTGCCTTTGCCTGCAATGCCGTCAATATTGAGCGTACCGTGATTCTAAACCAGGCCAGCGATGACCTTAAGGCACGGCTGGCGGAAGTAGGGTTTGATGTAGTTGAAACCCCTCTGACTGAATTTCTCAAGGCCGGTGGTGCCGCCAAATGCTTGACTTTGCGAGTCACTGAGCCAGTGCATCCAGAGCCAACGGGCGAAAGCGCCATTGTGTCTCGCACGATTACCATGACCGGGCACCTATTAGACTCAGGGCTGGTCAATCGGGCGTTAGACCTCGTGGTAGAAGGGGGTGGCAGTTTCCAGGTGCTGAGCTTTGACCTGGGCGAGCAGCGCCAAAGTACCTCTACGGCTGAAATTCGAGTGTCTGCCCCAGGCCAGGAAGTGATGGATGAAATCATGGCCCAGCTGATTGACCTGGGAGCCGTAGCCCTGCCAGAGCATGAACTAGATGCCCGCCTGGTCACTATTACGCAAGCTGGCGTTGCGCCGGATGATTTCTACAGTTCCACGATTTACCCCACCGAGGTAAGAGTACAGGGGCAATGGGTGCGGGTGCAGAATCAGCGCATGGATGGGGTGATTGTCGTGGCATCGGAGCCGGAGCCGATGGCGTTCTGTAAGCTGCTGCGAGACTTACAGGTAGGCGACCGGGTGATTGTGGGCTACGACGGTATTCGCAGCGTCCGCAATGCCAGCGATCGCAGCCGCACCGCTCAACCAGATGAATTTAGCTTTATGGGGTCTGGCGTTTCTAGTGAGCGCCGAGTAGAACTCATTGTGGAGCAAGTGGCCTGGGAACTGCGCCGCCTACGCGACCAGGGGGGTAAAACCGCCGTCGTAGCTGGGCCAGTGGTGATCCACACCGGCGGGGGTGAGCACCTGGCACGGTTAATTCGCGAAGGTTATGTGCAGGCCCTGCTGGGTGGAAATGCGATCGCTGTCCACGACATCGAGCAAGCCCTGTTGGGTACCTCCCTCGGGGTAGATATGAACCAGGGCACCTCTGTGCGGGGTGGCCACCGTCACCATTTGCGGGCAATTAATACCATTCGTCGCTGTGGTAGCATTGCCAATGCTGTTGAGCAGGGTGTGCTGACCAGAGGCGTGTTCTACGAATGCGTGCAGCACAATGTGCCCTTTTCCCTGGCCGGGTCGATCCGCGATGACGGCCCCCTGCCTGACACCAAAATGGATTTACTGGAAGCCCAGGCTGACTATGCTCACTTAATCCAGGGTTGCGACATGATTCTGATGCTGTCTACCATGCTCCATGCGATCGGCGTTGGTAATATGACCCCCGCTGGAGTCAAGATGGTTTGTGTAGACATCAACCCTGCTGTGGTTACTAAACTGGCCGACCGAGGCTCTTTAGAATCCACCGGCGTAGTGACAGATGTAGGACTTTTCCTTAGCCTGCTGGTCAAACAATTAGATCGCCTCACCCAGCCCCACGTTTTGGCCTAGCTTTCCAGGTGCCGCCATAGCGGTAGTAAGGATTGTCTTGAGACTGCTGCTGCTGGCAGGTAGGACACACCAGCACCCAGGTGACTGTCGCGTTGTACTGAATGCGGTATCTCAGCTACAGTGAGATACCGCAAAGATGACAGGGCTTGGCGCGAAGCAACTCTGAAGAATTCACAGCCGCGCCCTGGCTAGAGATCGTCATCCTCTAACACTGTGTCAAGCTCCTCCTCCTCGTTGCTGTCATCTACCGTGACAGGAGCGCCGTTGATGGCTAACTTTTCGCGCACTTGGGCCTCTACTTTGGCGGCAAAGGCGGCATCCTCAATTAGCCGCAGCACGGTGTTATCACGGCCCTGGCCGATGTTGTCACCTTCGTAGCTGTACCAGGCTCCTCTGCGGGTAATGACGCTAGTTTGCTCGGCCAAATCGACCAGGCAGCCCATTGTAGAAATGCCTTGGCCAAAGAGAATATCAAACTCGGCGATGCGGAAGGGCGGGGCCACCTTATTTTTGGCGACTTTGACCTTGGCGCGAATGCCATATTCTTCCGTGCCCTTTTTGAGGGTTTGAATGCGACGAATATCCAACCGCACGGACGCATAGAACTTTAGGGCATTACCGCCGGTGGTAGTTTCGGGGTTGCCGTAGGAAACGCCAATTTTTTGCCGAAGCTGGTTCAAGAAAATTACTGTGCACTGCGACTTGCCGATGCTGCCGGTGATTTTTCGTAGAGCCTGGCTCATCAAGCGAGCCTGTAGACCCACGTGGGCATCTCCCATTTCTCCCTCAATCTCCGCGCGAGGCACCAGAGCCGCCACAGAATCCACTACTACTACGTCGATGGCCGAGGAGCGCACCAGTTGATCCACCACCTCTAGGCCCATTTCCCCGGTATCGGGCTGGGAGACAAGCAGTTCGTCGATGTTGACCCCCAACGCCTTGGCATAGACCGGGTCGAGGGCGTGTTCCGCATCCACAAACGCCGCTACTCCGCCAGCTTTTTGCACCTCCGACAGTGCATGAAGAGCTACGGTGGTTTTACCAGAGCTTTCTGGGCCGTAGATTTCAATAATTCGACCCTTAGGTAGCCCACCCCCCAGCGCCAGATCTAACGTGAGTGCTCCGGTGGGAATGGTTTCAACCTGCATACGGCTGGCCTCGCCCAACCGCATAATGGAGCCTTTGCCAAAGTTGCGCTCAATCTGGTTGAGCACCATAGAAAGGGCTTTTTGTTTTTCGGAAACGTCGTTATTTTTAGATGCCATAGCTGCCTAGAGGTAAACGGGTGGCCGAGTGGGTTGGAGTGAAGCAGATTTGCTTTAGTAAACCCTGCCTAAGTCCAGAAGTGTAAGGTCTCTGAGGTAAAAGCTCCAGACCCAGCAGGAAAATAACAGTTGTATTTGCCTGCCTTAGTATAGTACACTTGAACCCAATAAGCTAGCCCCAAATCATCGATTCTGAAGTCGCCTATCCGGAATTCACTGGCGGCAGAAAGTAGTTGATAAGGGCATGGCTGAGCGACTGTTCAACTTTCATGCATGGTGAGGTAAATACCGATGGCTAGCGGTCGTTTAATTCATGTTTCGGTATTTCCTGGCTGGATTGCTGGTGTCACCTTCCACCGGGGGGTAGGATATCGCTGCTGGGTCATCAACCCTGACCTAGCCGTACTCAACGATGGTGAAATTTATTCTAGTAGCCAGGAGGCGATCACCGCTGGTCGGCTGTTTATTCATCACTCTATTGGGGCTGAACCCGACCGAGGCAGCCGCAGCTAGGCAGAGTCTGCTTACCAAAATTTGAGCTTGCGGCAGGCGTAGAGGCACATTTTCAGCAGCACCAGCCCCTCTTTAACGTGGGCAATATTAGAACTCCCGTAGGTACGGGGCTGGTAGCGAATTGGCACTTCTACAATTTGCAAATTCAGCTTAGCGGCTCCAAACAGCAGATCAAAATCTCCAAAGGGGTCAAAATCTCCGAAATAACTGCGTCCAGCGGCAATACGGTGGTAATCGTCGCGCCATAGCACCTTGGTGCCGCACAGGGTATCTTTTAGGGGCTGCTCCAGCAAAAAGGAGAACATCAGTGCAAAACATTTGTTGGCCAGGGTGTTGAGCCAGGGCATAGCCGCGTTAGAGCGGGGATACATCAGGCGCGACCCGTTGGCAAACTCGCCCCATCCAGAGCGCAACACCTCAACAAAGTGGGGCAAATCTTCGGGTGGCACCGTGAGATCCGCATCTAGAATCATCAGAACATCGCCCGTGGCCTGCTCAAACCCCAGGCGCACGGCATCAGCCTTGCCTTTGCCAGTTTGCTGAAAGGCTTTGAGGCTAAAGGGTCCCCGGTAGTCGCGCTGCAAAGCTTGGATGGTTTCCCAGGTATTATCCTGAGAATGGCCTTCCACGAAGATGACTTCCGTTTGCTCTCCTAGCTCTGGCAGACGCTCCAGAGCCGCTTGAATATTACCCGCCTCGTTGCGGGCTGGAATAATAACTGAGCAGGAGGGCTGGGGCGGCAAAAACAGGCTGGCCTGGGGTCTGGCCACCACAAAATTGGTCAAACAGAGATGTTTTAGCCCCGGCAATGGGGCCAGGTAGCGGTTGAGCCCGTTGCTTAGCAGTGGCACAGGCTTGGGGATTAGAAACCGCCGCCCTCGCTTTAGGGGTAGATAACCCGTGATCGTCAGCAGGTTGGCGACATCATCCATGCCCAGCCAGTTTTGGGGCGGCTGAGGACAGCGCTGGCCAATCCGCTCGGCCAGGCGCAGGGCTGGTTCCCACAGGTAGTTATGGAAGGTCAGGATAAGCCGGGTGCGGCGGTGGCAAAAGGGCTGTAACCGTTGGAGCACAGCCTGAATATCGCCCAGATAGCCCAGCACCCCCGACAGCACGATGTAGTCAAACTGGCGGTGCTGAGGCTCCATTTGCTCAGGGGTGAGTTGCTCGGCATCCAGGGTGTAGAAGTGCAGGTGGGGATGGTGCTGGCGGGCCAACTCCACCATTGCCGGGGCAAAGTCAAGCCCAACGCCAACCGCTGGGGTAACCGCCTGCAGCAGATGGCCCGTGCCGCAGCCAATTTCTAAGACCCGGCTGTGGGGTGGAATCAGAAACCGATGGAGGCGAATCAGATCTTGGTAGTAATAGCGGTTACGCCGCTGCCAGTGGTGGATTGCGGGGGCGAGGCGATCGAAATAGGACTGAATGGATTGCTTGAAATTGCTTTTGTAGCTGGCTGGAGCAACGGTAGGTAAAAAAGTCTGCGCCACGGCAATTAACCGATTGAGTTAGAGCCTATGCTAACGGATTTTGGGGTCGTCTCTGGGCAAAGGGGCCTAAACCCTGGTTCGGCTCTGGCGACTCCTGGTATAACAGTGGCTAGTTGTTGTTGTGGTGTAGCCTGCCCCTATGGTCAGGGATGTGTACTCACCGCCAAAGCTGGCGTTTTTGGTCAAGTTAATTGAGCCTGAGCTAAATCCTGAAGAACTCGCAGCAGAGGCTCAGTATCTGCTGGAAGATTTGCAGGACTTAAGTGGCTTGGGGCAGACACGCTTTCAACCCGTTGAAAATCCCCAAGGCGAGGGGCCGTTTCAAACTCGGGTGCAATCTGGTGTGCAGTTCGAGGCTCCTCCAGATCGCCTGCGGGCGATTCTCAAGCGGCTGTGCAATCGCCTGGATGATAAACCGCTTGAAACTCTAGTGCTGATTCAGCAAGGCCAAATGAGGCTGCAGGTGCAGACCCACGAAGCGGCTGTGCTGGCTGGAATTGTCGAGGCGGCAGAGGCCATGCTCGACCCCCAGAGCATCTACCTAGCTAAGGCTGAAACCTACTGCCGCACCCACGGAGAAATTTCTCCGGCTGAAGATGCCAACCTGGAACTGCTGCGCCAGCGACTGGGGCTATCGCCACAGGAGGCCGAAGTACTTAAGTCAGAGGCTCTCGGTCCCTACAAAACCCTGGCCGAGAAACGCCAGCGTTTTCGCGAGGTGCTGATGGAGGAGCTAGCCCGCGAGAACCCACTCAGCGATGAAACCTGGGAGTTACTGGAGGAACTGGCCGACAACTTGAACCTACCCCAGGACGAAGCCACGGCTCTTTATCAGGAGCGACTGCATCAAATTCAGGTAGAGGCCGAAGCCATTCGTCGGCAGCAGGAGGCTGAGGCTGAGGTGGCTCGTCAGGCGGCTGAACGCGAACAGATCCAGGAGCAGCACCGACAGCAACAGCTAGGACGGCAACAGCAGCTTGATGACTATCGGGAAATGGTGCGCCAGGTTTTACAGAATGCCCTCTATGCGCCAGCTTTTGACCAGGGCCGTTTAGAGCAGGCCCGCCGCCTGTGGAACATCCCCCCTAACGAGGCCCAGCAAATTGAAGAAGCGGTGCGTAGCGAGCTGCACGGCTCAATTCGCTCGGCTCTGGGGGTTGATTACAGCCGCCTGCGCCAGTTGCTTTGGTCTCAGGTGTGGCAGGAGGCTGACCAGGAAACAGAGAACGTACTTCTCAAAGCGCTGCGCCAGAATATGGAACCTGTAGACCGAAATGCTTTGCTGCAATTGCCCTGTGTAGATTTGTTGACCATTGATGAACTCTGGAGCCGCTACAGCAGTGGGCGGTTTGGGTTTAAGGCTCAGCAACAGGTCTACCAGCAGGTGGATAAGCGGCCCGCAGACTTTTTGCGTATGGTGGAGTGGCGCGGTTCTCGCGTTAGCCTAACTGGTGGCATTAAGCCTTACAAGAATCTGCAGTTTAATGCAAATGCACCGCTTGGCCACCTGCCTACCTGGCGCTGGTGCTGCCCGAGCTTGGAAAGTGGCTACGATGTTAGTGAATCCATCGTTGACGGGCTGTTTCTCCACCTTGGCAAGTGCCTGTCGATGGAAGCACCACCGCTGCCACCCACCATTGCCGCCCTGGCTGGCGAGTAGCCGATTATGGTCGTAACAACAGACTGGACACTGAGCGACTTGGCCGATCTCCTCAAGGGGGAAGAGTGGCAGGCTGCCGACAAAGTTACCCAGGCTCTACTGCTGGCTGCCGTTAATCGCGAGGATGCAGGCAGCTTAACGGCCCTGGATTTGGCTCAGCTTCCCTGCGAGCTTCTGCACGACGTGGATCGCCTGTGGGTGAATGCCAGCTTTGGGCACTTTGGCTTTTCGGTACAGCAGCGGATTTACACCGAGTTGGACGGCACCTTTGACCCCGCCAGCCTTAGCCCATCTCATCCTCACCCGTTTGTGCAGACCGTAGGCTGGTTGATGATTACCGTGCCGCGTCCGCTAGCCTTTTTCAAGTTCTATGATTTTCTTAACTTTAGTCTTGACGCACCGGAGGGCCACCTGCCCGCACTTTGGTACTGGCAATTGTCCTGGTTAGAGTCGCTCCGCACGGGCGGATTAGGCACCGGGCGCGGAGGTGGCTATGCTGATTTGGCCCGCCTGGATGCGCTGATGCTACGGCTGACTCGCTGTGGGCAGATTTAGTTATTCCTCAGAGGTCTCTTCGGTGCCGTCCCCACTGGCGATACCAGCGGGCTAGCCGGGCTGGGTCAACCCCCAACAAGTAAGCCAGGATAATGCCCTGGTTGATTAAGGTAGTGCGGACAATGCCCAACTTCTGCCAGCGACGACCAGACGTTAAGACCGAGACTGGGGCGATCGCTACTTGCCCTCGCTGCCGTAGCCGCCGCACCAGCTCAAAGTCTTCCATCAGTGGCAGGGCAGGGAAGCCGCCCAAGTCCCAAAATACGGTGGCCCTCATGAACAAGGCTTGGTCTCCATAGGGCATTTGCAGCCAGCGCGATCGCAGCCCCACGCCCCACTCTACCCAGCGCAGCCCCCAGGCCGAACCGTTGATGGCCAGCTCGAAGGCTCCGGCCACTACCCCAGGTTGGCTGAGAGTGCAGCGAATCCAATCATCAAAGTCTGGCGGGAGGTCGGTATCGGCATGCAAAAACAGCAGAATGTCTCCACGGGCTATCTTGGCCCCGCCATTCATCTGGTTAGCCCGTCCAGCCTGCGTGATCACCACGGTAGCCTGCCCAGCTAAGGCCAGGGCACAGGTGTCGTCGGTGCTGCCGCCATCGGCTACAACGACCTCTACATTTGCCGCCGTCCCAATAGCTCGTAGGGTGTAGGGCAGGGTTTTAGCTTCATTCAATGTTGGAATGATAATGGAAATCGTTGGCATCCCCAAATCGCCGTTGGCTAAGCCAAGGCCGTCAACCGTATCTGTTCCCAAATGGCTAAATCCTCTGGTGTATCAACATCAGTCAGAGTAGGCAGGTAGTTCGGTGCTAAGCCTGCTTGGGCTGCTAGCGCAACGGTTTGTGAGAGCACGATAGATGTACTCCAGGCAATTCCCTTAAACAGGCTGGGCGCTGGCTGTTGCAGGCCAATCAGGTAATAGCCCCCATCGCTAGCTGGCCCTAGCACCAACGGATGCTGTTGGAGCGCTTCAAAACCCTGCGCGAGGGTAGTGGTATTCAGTTCTGGACAATCGGTGCCGATGGCAATGGCCGAGCGATGGCCCCCATCCAAGGCTGTGTGGAAGGCCATGGTCAGGCGATCGCCCAAATCTCCCTCTGGCTGAGGAAAGTAAACCAGGCCCTCCCCTAGCCAAGCCCGCATAGTGGATTCTTCAGCACCGGTATACCACAGAGCTATCGTCACTTCTCGCTGGTGCTGAAGCGCTCTGGCCTGAGCGACCGTATACTCAGCTAACTGTTGGTACAGCCGCGCCGCCCCCTCTGCCCCCAGGGTCGGAATCAACCGCGTTTTTGCCTTGCCGGGTGTAGGGTAACGAGCAAAAATCATCAGACAGTCCTGAGATTGAGGGCATAGGGCGGTAACGACCATAGGGAGTTGCCGATATAGGGAGCCATCGCGCTAGCCTAGCGCATGTGCCTACTCAAAAAACAGCGCTAAGGGCTAGCCTCGCGGTCTATCCTGAGTCTCTGCTGAAAACGCCGTGAGAATTGAACGTCTTCTCTGTTGAATGGCTATGAGTTACTAAAGTACGTTCGATAGAATGAGTAAGGCTAGCCGTAGTAGATACTCGTGATGCCAAGCATCTTGTTCTTTTCCCCTAGTGAAAGCCTCCATGGTCACCCTTGAGCTACGCCAAATTGAGGTACCCCTGGGCAAGAGCCTGCTGTTGCGCGAGGTGAGCTGGGCCGAGTTCGAGGCGATCTTGGCCGAGCTGGGGAATCACCGCAGCACCCGCATCGCCTACGCCGACGGATTTTTAGAAATTATGGCCCCTCTGCCAGAGCATGAGTATTTCAAGCAGTCGATTAGTACGGCCATTGAAGATATGGCTGAAGTTCTACAGCAAGACTACGAGTGTTACGGCTCAACCACCTGGCGTCTTAGAGCCCAGCAGGCTGGCATTGAACCCGACAACTGCTTTTACTTTCAAAACGAGGCGCTGGTACGCGGCAAGCTAGAGTTTGATCTAGACCGCGACCCACCCCCCGATCTGGCCCTAGAGGTGGATCTCACCAGCAAATCCCTAGATCGCTTGCCGATCTATGCCCGCCTGGGCGTGCCCGAAATCTGGTGCTACGACAGCGGTGTTTTGATGATTTATCTCCTGGCAGACGGCTGTTATGTAACGTCAGACCAAAGCCGAGTATTTCCCACGCTTAATATTCGAGCGTTGCCCCAGTTAATTGAAGCGCAGCGATCAGCAGGTCGGCTAGCCCTGCGGCGCTCAGTAAGAGAGTGGGTTAGAACTCAGGTAACGATCAAATAAACGCTTAAATAATCGTCAGTTGCAAAAGGACACCTCCATGACGTTGCTTAACCTGGTCAAAGTGCCCGTTACTACTATTCACCTGTCACCAGGGAGCCATCTGCTAATCAACGATGTTACCTGGGAGCAATATGAAACTCTACTCACTGATTTGGGCGAAAAACGACATTTTCCTCGCATTAACTATTGGAATCAGACGCTAGAAGTAATGGCCCCCCTCCCCGAACACGAAAGAGCCATCGTTGTCATTGCTGACCTAGTTAAGGTCATGTTGAGGCTCCAGCGTCGCCCCTGGGAGTCTCTGCGCTCCACAACTTTTAAGCGGTTAAACCTAGCTGGTGTAGAACCAGACGACTGTTTCTATATTCAAAATCAACAGGCCATAATTGGCAAAAATCGGATTGATCTAACGGTGGATCCACCGCCCGATTTGGCGATTGAAAGTGACGTCACCTCTAAGACTAAAACTGAAGCGTACCGTGCAATCGGCGTGCCAGAACTATGGATTTATGAGGCAGGTCGGCTCACCATTTATCAATTGCGGGACGACCTATATGTCGAATCGGATATCAGCCTGATCTTTCCTACTGTGCCCATTAAAACCTTGATTCCTCAAGTAGTGCAGCGAGCTAAGGAAATTGGCAGCAGTCAGGCTTTGCTGGAATTTGAAGATGAGTTGAGGACACAGATGGAACTATGACGATTTAAGAAGTGCAGTAGTCGTGTAAGGAAAACAACATTCTGCCCTTTGCCTTGCTGTGCTAGGGTTCTCCGTTATTGAGCTCGGCTCTCTCCTGCAACAATCAACTGCGCGGCCTTAGCCAGACGGGTGAGATCTTCATCCAACAGAGGTGGCCAGTCAGCCCCCTGTTGCCCCCCCTGGTTGTAGAGCTGGCGACTCTCGTAGGAAAGGGCAAATAACGCTTGCACCAACGGACGTTCTAGGGCCGGTTCAGCTTTGAGTGCTTCGTATAACACCTTGAGGGCCAGCAGTAGCGAAGTCACCTGGCCAGGTATGGGTGGCTTGCCCTGGCGCAGGCAGGCAATAAAGGTATCGGGTAAGTTGTCAGTAGGGTTGAGGGTTTGCCGCAACACAAATTGGTAAGCGGTGTCAAAATCCATAGCAGTAACCTTTCAGGACTAGAAAATGATGCCAACGCCAACGTGTGCTGATCTGGGGCTTAGTCTAACTTCCCTTCCCAGGTATAGAGCATGGAGGCGCGAATGCCCAGATAGTTTGCGGGTTATTCCCCTAGTCAATTACTGGATAGCCTGATAGTCCGTTAAGGCTGGGGGGCAACCTGAGCCCAGGCACGTGCCACGGATCTCCTTGGCTTTGCCGATTTGTGTTAACATTCGCGCCTTAGCCATGAGCCACCCCTCACAAGATTCTATTCCGTTTGTGGATTTGAGTTGGCAACACGCCCCCTTAGAAGGCGCGATTCAAGCGGCGATCGGCACTGTTGTTGCCGAGGGAGACTTTATCCTGGGCGACGCTCTCACTGAATTTGAGAGCCGTTTTGCCGCTGCCTGCGGCACCAATTTTGGCATTGGCGTTGGCTGTGGCACCGATGCTCTTGCCCTGGGGTTGGCAGCCTGTGGGCTTGGCCCTGGCGATGAGGTGCTGTTGCCTGCCAACACGTTTATTGCCACCCTGCTGGGCGTGCTGCGAATAGGGGCGACCCCGGTGTTGGTGGACTGCGATCGCGCCACGGCCCTGCTCGATTTGACGGCGGCCCAAGCGGCCATCACCCCCCGCACCCGCGCCATCATCCCTGTTCATCTCTACGGTCAAATGGTGTCGCCAGGACAGTTGTTTGACCTAGCAAGTCGGCATCAACTAACAATTTTTGAAGATGCGGCCCAGGCTCATCTGGCTGTGCGCGAGGGCTACACGGCTGGCTCTCTGGGCTTAGCCGCGGCCTTTAGCTTCTACCCCAGCAAGAACTTGGGTGCCCTGGGCGATGGCGGCATGATTGTAACCGCCGATGAGGGTGTGGCTCAGAAGGCGCGATCACTGCGTAACTATGGTTCAACTCGCAAGTACTACCATACTGAGCCTGCGGGCACCAACAGCCGTTTAGATACCCTCCAGGCGGCTGTCCTAAACCTCAAGCTGCCTCACCTGCTGGGCTGGAACCAGGCTCGCTATGCCCTGGCCCAGCACTACGACTACCGCCTTGCTTCCCTGGCAGACTATGGCCTCATTCCCATGCGCAATGAGTCAGGCAGCGGCCATGTTTACCACCTCTATGTAATTCGAGTCATCCCTCCCTGCCCCATTGATCGAGACGCATTACAGGCTCACCTCACAACGGCCAACATTCAAACCGGCATTCACTACCCTGTGCCCTGCCATCTACAACCCGCTTTCCAAAACCTTGGCTACTGCCCTGGTAGCTTTCCTCAGGCCGAAACCCTGAGCCAGGAAATTCTGTCTTTGCCCATGTACCCCGGCATGACCCTAGATCAGGTCGATCGGGTTGTAGACACTATGGTAGAGGCCGTTTGTGCCCCTGCTTACCTGGAAGTGGGTGCAGGGTAGAGAAGCGGTAAGCGGGTGAGAGGGGCAGAGGGTGGGAGGGTGAAGGCTATTCTGGATGTGATGCATCCCTCAAGCGATTTGCTCCAACAATTTTGCCGATCTGCTCTTGCAATTTCCCTAATTCACCTCTACGTCCGCCTAGATCAAACTCTTAAACATCTTTTCTCCCGCCTTGTGTTTCTCTGCTTCCTCCCACACCCCACCACCCTCCCATGCCTTCCTCCCGTCATGCTCTCCCCCGCTTCTCCCTCAACTGGGCCATTGCCGCTCTGCTAATGGTGCTTTATGGGCCATTGCTGCTGCACTGGGTGGATGGCTGGCTCAACAAATCCATCAGCATTCAGCATGAGTACTTTAGCCACGGGTTAATTGGTCTACCCTTTGCCGCCTACATCGCCTGGACAAAGCGCCAGACTTGGCAACAGTTGCCGAATCAGTGCCATCCCCTGGGGATAGGGTTGGTTGTCGTCGCTAGTCTGATGTACCTGACCCGCTTAACAGATTGGATGAATCTGTCGCTGCCCATAATGCTGGCAGGGCTGTGCCTGTGTCTGAAATCAACGGCGGGGCTGAGGCTCCAGGCGATTTCCTTAATTCTAGTGGCGCTGGCTACGCCGACCCAGTTGCCGTATTTAATTGAGCCTTATATTTTGCCGCTGCAACGGTTTATTGCCGCTGTTGCCGGGTTTTTGCTAACCCAGGTTGGGGTAAATGTCACCGTGGAGCAGATTTATCTCTATGTCAACGACCAGACGGTAGAGGTTGCGCCCCACTGTGCCGGGTTGAAAATGCTGTTTACCAGTCTGTATGTCGCCATTATGCTGGCCTACTGGACGGGAATTTATACCTCCCGACTGCGGATGGGCCTATTTTTTGGTGGAACGGTGCTAATTAGCGTAGTTGGTAACATTATCCGCAATGCGCTACTGAGCTATTTTCATGGCATGGGCCACACGGGGGCCTTTGTCTGGCTCCACGAAAGCTGGGGTGGCGACCTGTATTCGGCGCTGATGCTGCTGTCGCTGATTGTGCTGCTGCGGCTGATTCGTCAGTGGATACCCGAAACCCTATCTCTGACGATGCAGACGCCTTCCTCTGTTTAATGGAAATAACGATGACTCCAACCCCTCACCCCTCCAGCCCTAAACCGCCAGTGCTTGCCCTGTCTGATCGCTGGGTGAAGCGAGGAATTCTACTTGTGCTGGCGACTTTGGCCGTGTTAGCCATTGCGCCAGCCTATTGGACTGGCCAGTGGCCCTGGGTGACATCTCCTCAAGTAGAACACATTGACCGTCTGCAACCCTTGCGGGAAGCGGGCCTGGAAATACCAGGCTGGTCGCTGGAGGGGCATCAGGTGATTACGATTAACAAACAAGAATGGGGCTTGAATGAATACACAGCCCTTGACCCGGCTGCCCCGGTGCAACAGATAGCCCTGTTACTTCACCCCCAACCCTGGCATAGCAACCAGCCCCAGGTGGAATGGGTAGATTTAATCGGTGCCCAAAACTGGCAGATAGACTCGCGCCAGCGCTTGACGCTGAACGATGGCACCAATGGAGCCAGGGTCAAGGCCAATTTCTTTCGGGGCCAAAGCGATCGCCAAGCCTTTGCAGTACTGCAATGGTATACCTGGCCGAGTGGTGGGCACCCCTCTCCTGGGCGCTGGTTTTGGGTGAATCAGCGCTCTCAACTGGCTACCCATACGCTCACTCCCTGGGTGGCAGTTACGTTGCTGCTACCCATTCCTCCGCTAGAAGATATCACTACCTATCAACCTCTGACTACGAACTTGGGAGCCTTAATCCATCAACAGGTGGTAGATGTCATGACTCCCAAGTCCTAAAGCTTCACAGCCAAGCCAAGCTTCCCTGCGCTGCCGTCACTGTATCGGAGGTGAACTGCCACGACGGTTAAGCGGCATAGTCAAACACGGCTTCTAAATAAAGACGGTTGATGCGGCGATCACTAACCCCGTTTTGCATCAAAAACAGCGACAATGCTGCACAAAATACCCGATGCTGACTCCAGGCTGGATGGGTTTCTACGTAGTCTTCCATCGCCCTGTAGAGATCCTCTGGAATTTCCACATTCAGGCTAATCCGAGGGGTTATCGCTGCCGTCGTTAGTTCACTCATATCCACTTCCCCAACATAACTTTTTAGGCACCAGAAGCTCACCCCTGCCAAGCCACCCCATCAGGCTAAGCCCCTTGCTGCAAAGGGCCGATGGGCATCTGGGTGAACTAGGAACCAAGGGTTGTATTCACTGGTCGAATCATTCTCACCAGACTACAGGGGGATGTCAATCTTGCCATCTGGAGATGAATCGGCTAGCCAAAAACTAAGGTCAACGAACTTATAACGGTTTCAGCGATCCGCTTCTACCTGGGATGTAATGTGAAATACATCTCAGGTTGTCCCCATCTGTGAATTGTAGATTTCCACAGGTCGCGGCAACCGCCTGACTTGTCGTGGCCTGATGTGGAAAACCGCCATAAACCTGTGGAAAAACCTGTGGAGTAAAAAAATCTGATAAAAATAATCGTAAACAACCTAGAGTTTTATCAAGCTTTTACATAGAAAAGTCGCGCTGTATCTGTCCTTACTTGTGCTAGGCGGCTCGGTTGTCTGGATAGCTCAGCCTTGAGGATCCCTCAACCCTAATTAAACCAGACCCTCTGGGGTAAGCCAGAGAGCCTGGCCGACTCAACCTTAGCCAAGACATAGCTACAGAGGCGGCACAGAGAATTACGGATATTTTAGGATTTAGGGTTTAGGGCGAGAACTGGCGAACGCTCAACGGAGGGCGATAGCGCTGTAAAGAATAATCACTGTCTAGCTAGAATTTATTCTGCGATCTCGTAGGATGAAGATGTTAGGAAAGAATTCAAATCTGGTGCTTAGGCTAGGTTTGAAAGGTGTAATCTAAGCAGCGGCAGTGGTTGTCAACGCTCCAAAAGCTGCTCCTGGGTTAAGGGTCTAAAATCATTAACCTTTCAGCGGCGTGTGGTTCGTCGTCTGGTGTCAGAGGTTCACTTTGTACAGCTCTCTGACCTCGTTATTTCCAATCCCAAAGCCGGTACCTAGATTATTTTGGTTAGACGCCCGATTCATCAACGTCTATTGTTGGCTTCAGAGGTGACAGTTATGAAAGGCTTTAAGTTTGCTGTTTTCGGCTACTTTTTTGATGGATTGACTCAGTATTTTGTCGATCCCATTGCTAGAATTTTTGGCCCTAGTGATGATAATTACCCGGCTACTGGGGTTCAACCCTTTGAAGGTGAACCCTTGACCAAAGAAGTTGAAGCCTCAGAAATGGCTTAAGTTTTTATGGTGGCACTGTTACTGCCGTCACTATGTGGTGGCGGCAGTAATGGTTTAGGATAGGGAAGTTTTTCTGTCCTAGGGTTGTGTTATGTCCTTGTTATCAGACTCTGCTGCGGTTGTAATTCGCCCCGCTACGCTTGAAGATATCTCCACATTGATGACCCTAATCAAAGCGCTGGCAGAGTATGAAAAGCTATCCCACGAAGTGACAGGCACAGCAGAAGATTTGGCACAGTTTTTGTTTGGCAATCGCCCCTATGCCGAGGCGGTTATTGCTGAGGTGGATGGCACGGCTGCGGGGATGGCACTGTTTTTCTACAACTTTTCGACCTTCTTAATGCGGCCTGGCCTGTATTTGGAAGACTTATTTGTGCTGCCTGCCTATCGCCGTCAGGGTGTTGGGCGGGCATTGCTGCTGCATCTGGGTAAGTTAGCCCTGGCTAAGGGCTGTGGCCGCTTTGAGTGGAGCGTGTTGGATTGGAACACCCCAGCCATTGAGTTTTACCAGCGCATGGGAGCAGAGCTAAAGTCAGAATGGCAGCTTTGTCGGGTAACAGGGGAAGCTCTGCAAGCCTTTGCTGACCTGACCTGAAGGTCGGTTAAACCAAAATTATCCCAATTATCTACTTTGACGGGGAGATAGAAAACTACAGGAAATCCCTTCTCTATTACAGAGAAGGGATACTTGAGGGAGCGCAAGATTTGAATCCAGCAAATACTCGCATATCAAGCTATTTACTAATAGCTTGGTAGCCCTAGTGCAGATTATCTACGCTGTCTTGAACCTTGTCAGCCGTGCTTTTGAACGCTCGCTGAGTAGACTTGCCGATGTTTTCAGCAGCGTGGCCAGCGGCTTCCAAGGGGCGATCAGGAGTTACCGAATCAACCCAGTCAGTAGGGCTGTTGAACTGGTTTGTGCGCTGCTTAGCCTCGCGGATCATGCGATCAGCCTTTGCATCAGCGGCCGTGGTATCCCGCTCGGTATCTTTGAAGGGGTACATGCCGCTATGGTCTTCAATGCCAGTGTTTTTGGCACCGGCATCATGGATGGCATCATCGGGAGTAACGGCCTGGGCATTGCTACAAGCAGTAGTGATAATCAACAGCACACCAGCTAAGACAATGACTAGTCCACGGCGCCATAATTGAGGATTAAAAATGCGTTGGAGGGTTAGCATAGTAGTCTCCTAACTTCAGAATTTGCTATGAGAGGCAGAGCTTTTCAACTACTTACATTTGACTTTGCAGGGTTTGCTTGCTCTCTTTGAAACGTGCTCCTAGCCGTTGACGATCTTCTCCAGAGAGGTTTTGGCGCATAGCCGCAAACATGGTGCTTTCTTCCTGGCGAGTATGGTCGCCCATTATGGTCTTAAGCTGCTTAAGCTTGGCCATGAATTCGTCGCCGGTAGAGGGCATTGCTTTCAATTCGTTGAGTAAACCTTCCATATCAGCCTGCTCGGCAAAAAGTTCTTGGGTATCTTCATCCCCATAGAACGGTTGAACTGCTGGATAAACTACTGCTTCTTCAGCTTTAGCGTGCACCACCAAGTCTTTATACAGTTGGCCAAATAGACTCTTAATCTGCTCACTGTTATTGGCACTGCGAATCTCGTTGATTAGCGTTTTGGCTTTTTGGTGATCCATAAAGATCAAATCCATAACGTCAGCAGAGGTGGCGTCGGAGGACTGTGTAGTAGCGCTGCCAACAATGCCGGTAGCAGCGGCAACGGCATCCTGTAGCCTTGCCCATAGCCCCTGTTCGGGGGCTTCGCCCGTCAGTTCCTGAGTGCCCAGATACTCCAACATGGCTTTGAGCTGCTCCTGGTGGGCGCGGTTTTCAAAGTTAACGGTGTTGAGAGGAGCGAGGGCCGCTTCTACATCTTTGCCTACCACCTGGGCCGCTTTGTGCACCACCAATCCCGATACCACTTGACCATGCTTAAGCAGTTCGTGCTGGGTCAACTTTTCGTAAAGGCTAAGTCTATTGCTCGACAGAGTAGCCTTAGCAGTGCTCAACATTTCCTGAACCGTAGGCTTGGGCTCAGCCTGGATCCCGTACTGTACAATGGCGGTTTCGACGATATCTAGGTTTTTTTGATCGTCTTCAAGCATGTCTTCGAGGCGCTTGCGCAGGTGGTCGTCACTGCACTGATCAAGAAACTGCGCTTCGGTTTCGATGAACAAGCTTTGCACAGCTTTGATATCGGCTAGCTTTTCAGCAATAGCCGTGCGTTTTTGATCGGTCAATGTAGCAGGCATAACGTAAGGACTCCATTTAGAAAACACCCGTACTCTAAAGATTTTTTATGAGTGTGGTCATCTCTCTTTAGAACTAAATG